>SAMEA104404106__coassemble_108_pt1 | contig 127682 bp, 125 predicted proteins | sample SAMEA104404106__metabat2_high_PE_050 | metagenome-assembled genome bin SAMEA104404106 (sample SAMEA104404106) | Balaenoptera acutorostrata | reverse complement strand
GTGCAGAAGAACATCATCACCATGATCACGATGAAGGTGCAGAAGAACATCATCATCATGATCAAGATGAAGCAGATGAAGATCATCACAAACATTCATTAAATGATGAAAGTATTAATTGGCATATTTGGTATTCACCAGAAATTAGTCGTATTGTGGCAAAAGATATTGCTCATAAATTAATGGCAAAATACCCAAATAAAAGAGCAAAAATCCAACAAAATCTTTCAAGCTTTAATCATTCATTAACAGAAAAAAGTGCTCAAATTAAAAAACAATTGAAACCTGTTGGTAATAAAGGATTTTATGTTTTCCATGATGCTTATACTTACTTTAATAAAGCTTATGGATTAAAACAATTAGGTTATTTTACAGTTAATCCTTTAGTGTCTCCAGGAGTAAAAACCTTAGCTAAAATTAAGGAAGAAATTAAGGAGCATAAAGTTCAATGCTTATTTGCTGAACCACAATTTACACCAAAGGTTATTCAAACATTGAGTAAAGCAACGGGAGTGAAGGTAGGAAAACTTGATCCTATGGGGGGAAGTGTTTCTTTAGGTAAAAATTCTTATGCAAACTTCTTACAAACAATGGCTAATAGTTATTTAGAATGCTTAAAATAATAATGAGATAAGAAAAAAGGCGAAATTTATTTCGCCTTTTTTATTGTTAAGCCGGGAAAGCTTATTTTAAGCTACCAACCATATCTTCAGGGCGAACCCATTCATCAAATTGTTCAGCCGTTAAAATACCTAAATTAATTGCTTCTTCTTTTAAGGTTGTACCATTTTTATGTGCTGTTTTTGCAATTTTAGCTGCATTTTCATAACCAATATGGGTATTTAATGCGGTGACTAACATTAGAGAGTTGTCTAATTGCATTTTAATGCGAGCATAATTTGGTTCAATACCAGAAGCACAATGTTCATCAAATGATACGCATACATCAGCAAGTAATTGTGCTGATTGTAAGAAGTTTGCTGCCATAACTGGTTTAAATACATTTAATTGGAATTGACCTTGAGAGCCTGCAAATGAAATTGTTGTATCATTACCAAGAACTTGCGTAGCAACCATCGTCATTGCTTCACATTGTGTTGGGTTAACTTTACCAGGCATAATTGATGAACCAGGTTCATTTTCAGGAATTAAAATTTCACCAATACCAGAGCGAGGGCCTGAAGCTAATAAACGAATGTCATTAGCAATTTTAAATAGCGACATTGCAATTTGTTTTAATGCACCATGGGTTTCAACAATGGCATCATGAGTGGCTAATGCTTCAAATTTATTTTCAGCAGTAACAAAAGGTAAATGAGTAAATTTAGCAATATAATCAGCAACTTTTACATCATATCCTTTAGGTGTATTTAAACCAGTACCAACAGCAGTACCACCTAAAGCTAACTGACTTAAATGTGGAAGAGTATGTTTTAAAGCTCTTAAACCAAAATCTAATTGAGCTGCATATGCCGAAAATTCTTGTCCTAATGTTAATGGCGTAGCATCCATTAGATGAGTACGACCAATTTTCACTACATCTTTAAATTCTTCTGCTTTTTTAGCAAATGTTTTTTGTAAACGTTCGATGCAAGGTATTGTTACTTCAACTACTTTTTTATAAGCTGCAATATGCATTGCTGTAGGGAATGTATCATTAGAAGATTGAGATTTGTTGACATCATCATTAGGATGAATAATAGATTTTTCGCCTAATTTACCGCCATTTAATACATGAGCACGATTAGAAACCACTTCATTTACATTCATATTAGATTGTGTGCCAGAGCCGGTTTGCCAGATCACAAGAGGGAATTGTTCATCTAATTGACCCGCAATAATTTCATCACAAACTTTACCAATTAAATTACGTTTTTCTTCAGGTAATACGCCAAGATCGCAGTTGGCATAAGCGGCGGCTTTTTTTAAGTAACCGAAAGCTTCAATAATTTCATGTGGCATAGATGCTGCTGGGCCAATTTTAAAATTATTACGAGAACGCTCAGTTTGAGCAGCCCAATATTTATTTGCTGGAACTTTAACTTCACCCATAGTGTCTTTTTCAATTCGATACTCAGTCATTTAAATACCTCTATATATGTATAAATAATAAAAACTTATTGGATTTTATCACCTTAATAATAAGAATAAAATTAATAGACGTTAAAAGCTTAACCTAGATCACAAATTTTTTAATAAAGAAAACGGCTACATATGTAGCCGTTAACTTCTTGTAAAATAAGTTTATATTATGCATTTAATTATTTTTCAATAAGTTTAATTTTATTTAATGCATCATTAACATTTTGAGTGAAGATTACTTTTTTTATCTCAGGTAAATAATTTGATTTTACGATAGTTCGTAATGGTTGAAATTGCATATCTGTCATATATAAAGTTTGATCTTCTGCAAGAGAATTAACAAATCGAGTAAGGGCATTAATCCCCCCAGCATCAAGAATTGTCACCGCATCACAGCGTAAAATAATATTTTTAATATTATGATCTGTATTTTTAATTTTCTCATGCAAATCTGCAAATAAATTATCTGCTGCAGCAAAGAATAATGGGCCATTAATTCTTAGTACAATGGTATCCTCAAATTCTTTTGGGGTAGGTTGCACAATAGATTTTGTCATTTCAGCAATAGTACGAATAAATAACAAACTCGCAAGTAATACACCTGCGGTAATGGCAATAACCATATCAAATGCAACAGTTAAAAATAAGCAAGTAAATAAAACAGCGATTTCATTTGGTCCTGAGCGACGAATTAAATGCACAATTTGTGAAACATTCGCCATATTCCAAGCAACAACAAGTAGAAGTGCGGCCATTGAAGAAAGAGGTAAATAAGAAAGTGCTCCCGCTAAGAATAAAACTGAGAATAAAACTAACAAGGAATGAACAACGCTTGAAATAGGTGATACCGCACCTGCTTTTACATTAGCAGCAGAACGTGCGATAGCTGCTGTTGCTGTAATTCCCCCTAAAAAAGGTGCTGCGATATTCCCTAAGCCTTGAGCTAATAATTCATTATTAGAATGATGCTTGGTATTCGTCATATTGTCTAATACTACTGCGGATAATAAGGATTCAATTGCACCTAAAATAGCCATAGAGAATGCCGCTGGTAATAACTTTTGAATTGTCTCAAAGTCCCAAATTACTGGATGCCCATTATTATCAGGAATATTCCAAGGGAAAGAAAATTCAGGTAATACATTTGGAATGCCATGGCCTACAGAACCATCTGCAAGGGTATAGGTAAATTTAGAACCGATAGTGGCAACATCATAACCTGTAGCCATAAAAATCATAGCAACAATAGTACCAATAAGAACCGCAGGTAAATGACCGGGAACAGGTAAACGAAGTTTATGCCATTGAGTTAAAATAATTAATGTAATAATCCCTACAACAGCATCGGCCATATTAATATTATGTAAAGAGCTAATAATGACTTGAATTTTATCCACGAAATTAGCCGGCATCTCTGCAATACCTAATCCTAAAAAGTCATTAATTTGTAAGGTTGCGATAACAATCCCAATTCCACAAGTAAATCCTAGAGTAACTGAAATAGGAATATATTCGATTAAACGTCCTAAACGGCATAATGCCATAAAGACTAAAATTATCCCTGATAATAAGGTTGCTATTAATAAGCCGCTTAATCCAAATTCTTGAGTAATAGGGTAGAGGATCACAACAAAGGCAGCAGTAGGGCCTGAAATATTAAAACGAGAACCACCCAATAAAGCAATAACGATGCCCGCAACAATTGCCGTATATAGACCATGTTGAGGTGCTACGCCACTAGCAATAGCAAGAGCCATTGAAAGAGGTATAGCGATAATACCAACAGTAATACCCGCTACGATATCTCTAAACAAAGATTGCTTAGTATAACCAGCACGAAAGCTATCTTGTAAGGCACTAAAAGGTTTGACGGCAAGAAACGCATTTTTGGCTAAAAACCATTTTTTTAGCATATGAACTCCAATAAAATGCAAAGGTAAGAAAAATTCAATATTTTACTCCTAATTTTAAAAAAATTCACTTTTTAATAAAAAATACTTGACCTATAAAGGATAAATCTTTATATTTTACATCCTCTTAACGGTGAGATGTCTGAGAGGCTGAAGGAGCACGCCTGGAAAGCGTGTATGTGCGAAAGTGCATCGGGGGTTCGAATCCCCCTCTCACCGCCAACCACTCCAAAATCCCCATAAAATTACCCTGAACTAACTCGATCTAAATCAACCTTAAAAACCTTATAAACCCTTGCCATTACTGTATCTTTTGAGCTATCATACCTAAAGCAGTTGACCTAAACCGCACCAAATTAACCTATTTAAGCCACGAATTATGGCGGTACATTTGGCGGTACACTTAGAGTAAAAAATAAACAGCTCAAAAAATAAACTAAAACGTACCGCCAAAACTAAAATAAGCATAATAAAAATGGCGGTACGCAATGAGAGGACAAATATAATGGCTAAAGTTATTCAACCTTTAACTAATACCCAAATAGAAAAAGCAAAACCGCAAACTAAACTATATAAGATGTTTGATGGTGGTGGCTTACAATTACGAGTCAAACCAAGTGGCTCAAAAATATGGGTATTTGAATATAGAAGACCGAGCGACAAAACAAAGCGAACTAGTATAACGTTGGGTCATTATCCTGATATTTCACTTGCTCAAGCGAGAGCGACAAGGGACGAATACAAGATTTTAACCGCTCAAGGTGTTGACCCTCAAGACCATAGACAAAAAGTACAAATAGAAAAACAAGCAGAAAAACAAAACACTTTTTATAAGGTGACTATTGACTGGCTAAACTGGAATAAAGGTAATATAGGCGAAAGACACGCAAAAGACATTTTAAGAAAGTTTGAAAACCATATATTCCCAAGTGTTGGAGATTTACCAATAACAGAAATAGAGCCTTACCATATCATTAACGCATTAAAGAAATTGCAACGAGAGGACAAAATACCAACTATTAAAAAAATAGTGACCCATGTTAATGGGGTGATGAATTATGCGGTTGTTCGTAGATTGTTAAAAGTTAATTATTGTATAAATGTAAGCAACGAATACCGACCAAAGCCAGTTAGACACCAACCAACCATTAGACCTGAGGAGTTGCCTGAGTTTATGGCAATGCTAAACAAAGCACCATTAAATAAAACGACAAGACGTGTTATTTTGTGGCAGTTGTTAACGATGACAAGACCAAACGAAACCGCCACCGCTAAATATGAGGATATAAATGAGGCTCAAGGCATTTGGACGATAATCATTAATAAAGGTCACATTAAAGGCAGAAAGCACGAGGTTACACTCTCAAAGCAAGCATTATCATTATTAGAAGAGATTAAGGCGGATAGAAAAGGAAACAGTCCTTACTTATTCCCAAGCGTTAAAGACCCATTAAAACCTTATGGGACTGAAAGCTCCAACAAAGCAATGGGAAGAAACGGTTATAAAGATAGATTGACGGCTCACGGCATGCGAAGTATAGCCAGTACCTACTTAAACGAAAAAGGATACAATGGCGATTTAGTAGAGGTGGCACTAAGCCACTTAGTAGGTAACCAAATTAGGCAATCATACAATAGAGCCAAATATATAGAACAACGTAGAGAGATGTTACAAGACTGGGCGGACTATGTAGAGGATTGTTCGAAACAAAGTTGCTTTTAATCAGTCCACCATCATTAAAGAGGTATTGAGTTTATGACTTAGTACCTTTTTTTATATCTTAAATCTTATAAAGAACTTTCATTTTTTCATTTTAAATCTTAAATCTTAAAACTTTCTTATTAATTACTCCCTAAACTCCCTAACTCCCTAATTAATTATAATATATATAGGTAACTTATTAATATATAAAGGAAAAGTATGGTTTTAACCTAAGGGAGTTTTACTGATATTTAAGGGAGTTTGTTAATGTTTTAGGGTGTTTTATGAATTTTTAGGGATTAAAAGTTAGTGCTTTATTGGTGGTAGGAATGTTTTTTATATAGATGTACTCAAAAATGAGCAGACCTCTAACAATATTAAGAACGGTAACCATAAGTAAGGGGTGTAACCCATTGGGGCATACCCTTTTTTATTGATTTTAAGGTTTAGATGGCTAACACCAAAATTGGTAATATCTATTTAATTTTGTTGTTATCTGGAACTATAAATTTGATTTATATCATCTCTATCTAAAGCCGTTAATGAGCATATAGTTATAGGTACCTCCGCATGAGCATAATAGCCATTACTTGTAATCGGTGAGTCGATAGGGTCACTTATAGCCTCAATCACCATTGGTTTATAAACTCGCCCTTTGTACTCCATTGCTAATAATGTAGGGGCATGAGATGGTAATAATGTATCTACAAGCTCATTAACAGTGGTTGGAATACCGTTATTTATAGCGGTGATAGCAATACCATCTTTAGCTAAAGCTCTAGGGACTGACCATTTAATTAATTGTTTAAGTGGATCGTTCACCTCTTTTTTAGGATTTTTAAACGCTCTAAAAAGTAATTTTAAATTTATTTTAATTGGTGGCATTCCTGAAAATGTTTGAGTAGAGTTTAATTTGGTGATACCGGTTCGCCCCTCAAATTGCTGAACGAAATCGGCGGAACTGTCACCTAAAAAACCTTTAATAACAGATGTTAAAGTACCATTTTGTAACATAGAGCTTAAAGCCGGAACTCTGCTATCTACTCCCATATTTTCAAAAGGGGATTACCAATTTAACGTGTATTCTATATCCGCACCATCAATAATGGGGGCTATAACGGGATTGCCTTGGCTAAGGTCTTGAATATATCTCTTATTACCGTTGTCATCATATATTACTTTTACAGGGTAGATTTTAGCAATTAAATATGGATTTAATCCTTGCCAATTTGAACCCTGATTCCCTTGTAGTTGGCTTACTCCATCATCAAAACCGTACTTAGTTAAAAACTCATTGGTAGAATTAGCAACAGTACTAGCTATATTGGTTACATTGTCAAAAACACCCATATATACACCTTAATTACTTTTTAATTATTGTCATTTACCAACATAGTAGCCTAACTTTAGAAATACAATGTTTTTATTTTCATTGGTGGTGGTTTATCTTTTTTTACTGAAAACAACGGTAAGACCAGTAAATATAAGGGTGTAGCTAAAAAGCAAGCACCCTTTTCTTATTGTTTGGCGATTATTAATTGTACAATTTTTCGGATCGTATAGGATTAGGGGGAAGTTAATCATGTAATACGCTCAAAAATGAGCATAATAACAAATAAAAACACCTAGCAATCCACCACCATCGAACAATCTAATTTTATTGGAGCAATTACAAAGTTAAGAGTTAAAAGGCTTTAAATGGCTTTAAATTGAGAATTAACGCTATAAAGTAAAATTAATCAATTAAACCATAGAATACAGTTTTATGCCTGATTGAATAATCTAAAAAAAGTTAAAAATGTAACCTAAAAATATTTAATAATTTCACATAATTAAAACAGTTTTATTTTATTGTTAATCTTATTCTTAAAAGGTAAAATACATCTATTGAGTGGCTAGGAGCGGACTAATTACCCGAGCCGAAAAAAGACAATTCCCAGTTTTTTTGCCACTCTCCAATCACAAAGGGAAATAACGAAAGGGAAACGTTACAATGACAATTCAAACACCTACCGAACAACAACCAATTAGCCAAGACATTAACGATTATGTAAGCCTTTACGACCTAGTTTTATATGCTAGAGCTTGTCATATTGATAATGGGAATGGGAAGTGGTATTTCACTAATCGTAAGGATATTTATCCACGAAGAACAGAATTTGGAACTCCTAATGACTTATATGTGAACGAATATGAGAAAGTCGGACGTTTGGAAAATAGATATAGAACAAGCCTATACCAGTGTAAGTATTTTTCAATGGGTATTGAGTCGTTATTAAAGGGAATCAAAGAAAGCGGACAATTCATTAATAAATACATTTATAAAACTGGACTAAGATCTAAAATTATAAAACAAGATGAGAATTTAAGTGTATTGCTAAGTGATATACAAAATGATTGTTCGTATTTTTCAAGCCAACAATATATAGATGATTGTGTGAATTCTATAGAGTCGGATACTGAGGAGGGGGTAGAGGTGGATAGTGCTAAATATCCTCTTATACCTTATTTTTCTGATTTACCTAATTGTTATATAAGTATTAAACAAGCTATTGAGGTGTTTAGTTACCCTGATTATCAAAAAATGAATATGAGCGTGCTTAATTCTCAAGCAAAAAAAATAAACGACAACAATAACAAAGATAAAGAACAACAAATTAACGACCCAGAAAGCCAACTTGAGCAATTAAAAGCAGAATTAAAAGCTAAAGATGAGGAAATGGAAACCCTTAAACAAGGATATGAGGCAGAATTAAAAGCTAAAGATGAAAAAATAAAATACCTCGAGAGAGAGAATAAAAAAACATCTAAGCCACAAGAGTTAAATCCTCGAAAAGAAGAGAGCTATAAGCGAATTATTTTGGGGTTACTCGAAAGACTAAACCCTGAAAAAGGAAATATTGTACCGATAGTTAAAACTATTGGTAATATCAATGAAAACAATATAATAAGAATTAATGTAGCCGATTTAGGTCGGAAATTGAACAAAACTCTTAATAATTTAATAGAAGAGGAAATAAAAAACAAAGACAACCCTAAGGTGACCGATAGAGGGGCGACATATAGAAAAATACTTGCCGAGAACGTAGCCAGAAATATTGAGCTAATAGATAACTAATACAACATTTTAGAATTAAGACGGTTTAAGCCGTCTTTTTTTATACCTGAAACTTTCCAAAATAATAAAAATGGAAAGTACACACATTGTAACTTATTGAAATATATAACTTTCCAAATCACTTTCCAAAACAGTAGCTTTACTTTCCACAATTCCTAGTCGCACTTGACCATAATAGACCCAACAAAAACAACTTATAAACAAGGTGAAAGCATGGGCAATCAAGAAGAATTAAAAGATAACGTAACTTTTGAAAAAGTAGAGAAACTTTATACAAAAAAAGAACTTACAGAAATGGGATTAGGGTCAAAAACTCGTATAGACAATTTAGTGAAAGAGGGGGTGTTAAAAAAGATTAAGTTAGGCTATTGGACACGCTTTAAGGAAAGCGATGTTTTGGCGTATTTAAACAGAAGTAACGGTTGATTAAGGAGGTTAATAATGAGCCAAAAAAACAACGAAAGAGAATACAGCGTTTATTCTTTATCACAAAAGGCGAGAGTGCTTTACACTTTAATAACGGGGCATTTTGACGCCCACCGCCCTGAGGTTGACGCTTTTATAAGCCCTAGAAATTATCTGTATGATTTTGAAAAATTATGGAATGTGAAATTACACAGAAAAGAAGTGACCTCAATTAATGGCATTAAATATACGGAATACAGAATTCCTGACAAGGTTACAATGAAAAAGGCTATTGAGTTATTCAAAGAAAAAGGCGGAACGCTGACCTATGAAGAAGAGCGATCCGCAATGAAAAGAATGAATGCTTTAAACCTTGATGTTCCTAGTATCCCAAACACCCAAAAAAAGAATGGAGAAAGATATGAAAACTAAGATAACCAATTATAACAAATGGGGGGTTAAAAGCCACCCAAATAAAAATAGCCTTATCAAGTCAATGTTTACAAACTATATTGGGATAAGGTATATTATGGGCGTGGTGGCAAAATCCACCACCGAGCCTCGAAACTCGACACAACACCTAACGGCGAACACTAGCACGCCCCAAAATAAACGTGCTTTTTTTGTTTGTAGCCTACGCACACCTAAAGAAAAGGTTAAACCCCTTGTTCTGTCTATGGTGACGTGTAGCGGTAAAGGTTCCGCCCTTTGCTATATTCCGTTAGGTATAGTTTTCGAGACCGTTACACGTTACCGCCAATTATTAGCCTCGAAACTAAATGCGGTAACTTTCAATGTTAACTTATTTTCTAACGGAGCAAACAATGAAACCTATCAATTTTAAAGCCAACCCAACCAATCAGAAAACGCTTAAAACTTTAAACAAAAAAAGCACGCAAGCACAATCCGCTTTATCTTTAATCTTAGCGGAGTTTTATGTAAATGATACCTTTGATGAGGCAAGCGAGGATATTTATAACGTATTATGGAATATAAATAGCCTATTAGAAAATGCCAAGCAAACAGCGTGGAGTTTAAGTATTAATGACAACCAAGAAGGCATAAATGCCTTATATCAAAATTTAGCCCAAGCAAGCGGTATAGGGGCGTTATTAATTCGCCAAAGGGACAATGTAGGAGAGTGGGCGGAAGGAAACACGATGTTAAACGCCCTTGCCAATATGTTGGATTTAATAAAAGGGGTGAGGGGTATTATAAATAAATTATCCCATAACAATAACTCTACAACGGAATAGTGAGGGGCTTATGATTAAAGCTTTACAAAAAGCCCCTTACTTTAAAAATAATAAAAAGAAGGATCCACAAGATCAAATTATTATTTTAATAGGTACTGAGGCGTGGAGCTGTTACGGCAACGGTAAAGGTTATGAATGGGGCTTGATAAAGCAAGCTGTGAAAGCGGTGACTCCTATTGGTGATTATGATGTACCAATAGTTATTGGAGAAGAACAGCTTAACAATATAAACAATTTACAGTTAGCAAAAGAAACACATTCTAACTTTAGAATAATTCAATGTGGGACTTAAACGGTCCCCAAAAAGTAGCTCTTGGAATGAACTTAGCAAAAAACACCAATGCTAAAACAAATGTAATCCCTTTTCATACATTCGATGGAATAATAGTCAACCCTAATGAATATGAAGACTTGAACAAGGGCGGACAGTTAGAAACTTTAGCAAATAATGAGACATTAAAGATGGTGGCGGATAGTGTAACCCCACCACCGCAAGATTATGCTGATTATTTTAACAAGCTAGAGGACAACGAGAAATGCGAAGAAATACTGAAAGAGCTAGGAAAAGATCTAAAGGTTGGGCAAGGTAGCGTTTACCAATATAACGGCAAGTATTGGGAGCGTTTAGATACCGATGTAGGACTAGCAAAGATCGTGATGAAATTCTTTGATGACAAGGGAATCAAATATAACCACCGAAAAATTAAAAATATTGTAGATCTATTAATGCTTAAATTGGATAGATTAGGGTCCCCAAACATTGAATGCTTAGGCTTTAACAATGGGACGTTAAACAAAAAGAGCGGAGAGCTTTTATCCCACAAAAAAGAAAACAACCTAACAAGCGTTATCCCTATTGACTACCCTGAAAGCAAAACCCTAACGCCTAACTTTGATAAGTGGCTAGAATGGGTGAGCGAGGGTAGCGAAGAAAAAGAGGACGTAATATTGGCGAGCCTTTACGCAATCGCAACCACTAGGAGTGAATGGCAATTCTTTTTTGAGATTAGTGGTTGTGGTGGTGGCGGAAAAAGTATTTTCCATAAAATAGCACTTTCAATGATGGGGAAAGGTAATGCTGAGAGTTTGCCTCTTGGGAGTATCGATCGCAAATTCGGATTAGCTCATATTATAGATAAACCTTACTTGTTCTCGTCCGATCAAGAATACTTTAAGGGTGATGGTGGAACGTTTAGGGCTATTGTTAGTGGTGATGAAATACAAATCGAACAAAAGAACAAAGACCCAATAACTTACACACCTAAGGCTATATATGTTTGTATTACTAACTCACCCATTCATTTTACGGAAAGGAATGGGGGCATAGCACGAAGGAGAGTTATTATTCCATTTAATAGGAAAGTGCCTGATGATCAAATAGACTTTGAGTTGTCTAAAAAGTTAGAAGGTGAAACAGGGGGGATTTTATGGCGTGTGCTTAATAGGTTTAAAAAAGACCCTGAAATGGCACGGCATATTTTGGAAAAACAAAGGAACAGCCCTGAGGCTTTAAAAGCCAAGGAACAGTTAGATCCCCTCCATTCTTTTGCTAACGCATTTAAAATAGTGCTAGACCCAAACAAGGAATGCTTAAAATTTAGTAGCCGAAATCCTGAAAGTTTAGACGCCGAAGACTCTCTTTATGGTACCTACCAATATTGGCATCACAGCCAAAGGATACATAAAACGCCAATGGACAAAGCAACGTTTGAGGAGGTCATAACGCAAGTATTCAAGGAACAAGGAAAGCCATTTATTCGTAAAGCCAAAAAGATCAACAACACGTGGCATACAAACCTTGCTTTCACAAATAAACAACAAGCGATCAATGATTGGGAAAACTAGCCAATTAAAACTAGCAAAGCCTTATATCTAGCAAAGCCCTGTATTAATTTATAGGGCTTTTTTTCTTTATGCCTATTTATTCCCCCTGAATGCCCCTCCCTTTCCCCTACTAAACCCTATAGCCCCTTATTTCCCCCTTTGTGATTTTATTTTAAGTTTCAAATAGTTACACAAAAAAAGAGAGAAAAAAAGGGGCAATAGGGGCTAGGGGCTAACTTTATTTTTGTTTCACACAGTTTTTATTTTTTTATTTATCTTGAAAAAGATCGGTTAAATGCCTAGTATGATGTTAAGTGAACGTGTAAAAATGCTAAGCATAAAATGCTAAGCATATTTTATACACCTTAAATTGGGTCCCTTAAGGGAGTGGCTATTATGCTCCTTCTCACTTTACGCTATCAACCCCCACTTACTAACACCAAAAAACCTCTTTATACGCTATGCTGTGTACACCTAAAAACAACCTAAAATTAGGGTGACTTTACTTATAGCTGTGTGTTTAGCTGTGCTTTTTTTATTGCTGTGCTTGTATGTTTAGTGTTTATGGGGCTTGAGCGACACAGGTCGACGGACCCTCTCACCGCCAACCACTCCAAAACCCCCATAAAACTAACTCGGTTTAACTTGCCCTAATTTGCTTATAAAACCCCTATCAATCCTTGCCATTACTATATTTATTAGGTTATTATTTTTTATACAGTCGAACTAACTTAACCTAAAGTGAACTATTTTAGCCACGCTTTTTAGGGAGGTATTTAGGGGGCTATAATTTAGTATTTAAAAATAAAAATAAGAAAAAATCCCCACACTTTGTGTGGGGAGGGATGATAAAAAAGTTGTTTTCGTTTGAATAAAATAGAAAAAATTAAAGGTTTTTATTAATAAACGCAGTGAATTGTGTTTTTGGTAATGCACCAATTTGGGTATCAATCACTTGGCCATTTTTAAAGAAAAGTAATGTTGGAATACTACGAACACCAAATTTCATTGGTATAATCTGATTTTCATCAACATTCATTTTTACTATTTTTACTTTTTCTCCAAATTCTTCTGCTAATTCTTCCAAAATAGGGCCAATCATACGACAAGGATTACACCACGGAGCCCAAAAATCTAATAAGACAGGGACATTTGATTTTAAAACATCAGCGTCAAAATTGGCATCAGTTGTATGTAATACAGTACTCATATTCTCTCCTTAAGCTAGTTTGTTATATTGACTGTGAAAATGTTAAAAAAGTGTAACATAATAAATAAATATTTTGAATGTTAATTTAATTAATAAAATTATTTTAATAATTAAATTAAAATAATAAGCAGTGAAAATATTTTTATTGGAATAGTATAAGTGGCAATAAATTAATATTGTTATTTAATGACTTAGGTATTTGTAAAAGGAAAAGTTGAGGAAAATTTACTTATATTTTTAGGCGTTTTTATTGCTGTTTATTATTTTTTATTCTATTTTTTTATTAAATTTAAAGTGAAAAATAATTTAATGGTATCTGTGCAAATGTTATTCTACTTAAAGTTCTAGTCATTCATACATTTTAAAGGAGTTATATATGCTTGAAACATTTAAAGCAACAGTAAAGAAAAAAAGTAATGGGTTAGAAGTTGAAGCTGGAAGTCGTGGTTTTTCTATTACTTTTGATGAGCCTTCAGAATTAGGTGGTACAAATAAGGGGATGAATCCAGTTGAAGGTATTTTGTGTGCATTGGGTGCTTGTGAAGGTATTATTGCTGCATTATTCGCAAAACATTACAACTTTACTTATGAAGAATTTTATGTGGAATTAGAAGGGGATTTAGATTTTGATGGCTTGAAAGGTGTGCCTGATGTGCCTAAAGGATTACAGGCTATTCGTTTTACTATGCATTTTAAAACCGATGAATCACAAGAAAGATGTGAAGAATTTGCTCGTCTTATTGAATCAAAATGCCCTGTTTTTGATACATTGGCAAATGGAACTAAATTAGAATGCGTTGGAGTTATCAAAGATTAAAATATTTAATTTAATGAGCTACAAATAAAAACGCCCTTTTATAAATTTAAAAGGGCGTTTTTAGTTATGTTTTTTTAACGTCTTTTAATTAAAAGAACTAAAGCTACTAAAGTGATACCTGTAGCGATAAAGCCTAATAGGCCTGATAAGGTATAACCTACAACAAGATAACCAACGATACTTGCTACGGCTAATGTTACAGCATAAGGTAATTGTGTGGTTACGTGTTCCATATGATCACATTTTGCACCTGTAGAGGATAAAATTGTTGTATCAGATACTGGCGAGCAATGGTCTCCACAAACAGCTCCCGCCATAACAGATGATAAACAAGGTAGCATTAATTCAGGTGAAGCACTTGCAGCGATAGCAGCAGCAATTGGTAGCATAATACCGAAAGTTCCCCAGCTTGTACCGGTTGAGAATGCCATAACTGCACTTAATAAGAAAAGTAATGCAGGCAATGTTGCGACAGGTAAATTGCCAGTGATTAAGCTAGATAAATATTTACCTGTTTCCATATCGCTAACGACATTATTAATTGTCCAAGCAAAGCAAAGAATTAATACCGCACCTAACATTGAGCGAATACCAACAACCCAAGCTTTTGCATAATCTAAAGAATGAACTTGGCGATCAATTATAATACAAACGCTAGCAACAAGGATGGCACTTAATCCACCAATAACTAAGGAAACACCAACAGTTGTATTTTCAAAGGCACCCAAGATTGAAAAAGCTTGATTATTAGCGGTTAAAGCTTCAGCTCCGGTATAAATCATTGCTGAGACAGTGGCAATAATTAATGTAACGATTGGTAAGATTAAGTTACGAACATGACCGTGAACATTGGTTATAATATCATCTTCATATGGATGTTCTTGAGCTAATTTTTCACTTTTTGCCATCGGGCCGATATCAAAAGCAAAATAGGCAACAAAGAAAACCATTAAGATAGAGAAAATAGCATAATAGTTCATTGAACTCATCACCATAAATGCACCGATAGGTGAATATCCCGTAATGGCATAAGTACCTAATAATCCTGAGATTAGGGTAATAATATATGCTCCCCAGCTTGAAATTGGTGTCATTACACACATTGGTGCAGCGGTTGAATCAAGAATATAGGCAAGTTTTGCACGTGAAACACTGAATTTATCTGTAACAGGTCGTGCAATTGCGCCAACAGCAAGACTATGGAAATAATCATCAATAAAAGTCACGAAAACTAAAGATGCAGCCATTAATTTTGCACCACGGCGATCTTTAATATGTTTTTTTGCCCAAATAGCAAATGCTTGATTGCTACCTGAAACACTTAATAATGCCGTTAATACGCCAAGTAATAATAAGAATAAGATAATATTAATATTATTCCAGTTGGGGGTGTGGTTTTCTAAGCTATAACCAAGATTAGCAATACGATCAAATAAATATGAGAAGGTGTTACTAATGTTTGCTTCTGTTAGCATCAATGCACCAACAACAATACCAACACTTAAAGATAAAATGACACGACGAGTAAAAATTGCCAACATTAATGCCAAAAGAGGTGGCAAAATAGACCAAGGGGTGGTGGAGTAATCAATTAGATTCATTATTTGTTCTTCCTAAGTTAAGGGAGAACCACTGTGATTTGTTCTTTGTTAAGAATATAAAGGAAGGTAGTTTTAGACCAACCTAACTCAGTAGCACTCCATAGTTTAAAATTACACTATGACAGTGACGTTCCTTTCGGTAACGCCCCCAACCAACTAAAATGACTTTTAATTGATTTCGGCAATTCTTCCTTTCTTAAATCTTCAACGTTATCCACTCAGAAAAAATACTGATAAGAATTGCACCTCTACGAATGTAGGACAGCAATGAGATTACAATAATATTTCTCTTTTGCCAAGCGTTAAAATTAAAAAATAAGAAATTAATTTTTTAATTATCTATTTGAAAAAAATAATTCTTGCAAAACGTGTTGATTTTAACGATCCTAAGACAAATTTTTTTAGGCTATATAGAATTTGTATCAGGAGACAGTATGTTAGAAAAACTTCCTTTATTTCATGGCAGTTTAACCGCAATTATTACCCCAATGAAAGAACAAGGTGATGTTGATTTTCAATCTCTTAAAAATTTAGTTGAATACCATATAAACTCAGGCACTCATGGTTTGGTTGTATTGGGAACAACAGGAGAGGCCGCCACATTAGAAAAAGATGAATATTTTGATGTTGTAAAAAAAGTAATTGAATACACGCAAAAAAGAATCCCGATTATTGTAGGAGCAGGAAATAACTCAACCAAAAAAGCTATTGCAACAACAAAAGAATTAGAAAAATTAGAGATAGATGCTTGTTTAACTGTTGTTCCTTATTACAACAAACCTACTCAAGAAGGAATGTTTCAACATTTTAAAGCCATCGCAGAATCAACATCCTTACCTCAAATTCTATACAATGTCCCAGGACGAACTGGGGCAGATCTTCAGCCAGAAACTGTTGGGCGTTTAGCAAAAATCCACAATATTATAGGCATAAAAGAAGCTACCGGGGATGTTAGTCGAGTGGCAAAAATTCGAGCATTAACTAATGATAAATTCATTATTTTAAGTGGTGATGATGCAACGGGATTAGCGAGTATTAAACAGGGTGGTCAAGGGGTGATTTCTGTAACGAATAATATTGCAGCAAAGGAAATGGCAAAAATGTGTGAATTAGCATTGAGCCAGCAATTTGATGAAGCAGATAAAATTAATCAGCAGTTAATGGCGTTACACCAAGATTTATTTGTGGAATCAAATCCAATTCCCGTAAAATGGGCCGCCTATAGATTAGGATTAATTGCAATGCCAACATTGCGATTACCTTTAACGATATTATCTGAAAATGGGCAAGATATTGTGAATACTGCATTACAACAAGCTCGTTTAGTGTAAATTTAGCCATCAATTTTAAGGATATTTTATGAAATTAATAAAAAGTATTTTTTTAGCGTCATCAATCACATTACTGGGCGCTTGCTCTACAATTAATTCTATTACTTCATATTTTACATTTGATTCTGCCGATAAAAGTGAGACAGTGCTTTCTTCTAATGAAACTTCACAAGAAAATATTTTATTAAAATCAGGAGGTATTAAGTTACCGGCACAAGATCCTAATTTTACAATGCCAAACATATCAAATACCGCCCAATCAGAAATAAGCGTACGCCCCCCATTGGTGCCTATGGCGATAATTCCAAATTCATACGCTAATTATAATGGAGAAGGGGCTTTTATTATTTTCTTATTAGAGCAGCAAAAAATTTATAATTTAACAAATATTGCAAGAGTTTTAAAAGATGACAATATTAATTCAACATTAGAAAATAACACACTTGTTACAGATTTTGTTAGTTTTGAAGAAGATGACCAAACAATTTCTATTCAATATCAAATAATACAAGAAGTTAAAGCACAAGGCGCCGGCATTATTGTGGGTATTAAAACAATGAAAATAAATGGTGAAGTTATTAAACCAACAATTTTAGATAAACAATATTATACGGCAAGTATGTTAAATAAAGTAATTGGAACCTTACATAACGAATATCAAAAACAAAAACAAGCATTAGCAAATTAATAAATAAAATATCGCCTATTATTTTGGTAAAGTTAAAAGAGTAAAAATAATTGGGCGATATTTTTATTCATAGGAAATAGAATATGAGCGTTAAACAAAATTTAAATAATATTCATAAAAAGATCCTTGAATCTGAGGCATTACGTTTATTTTCGTCGTCAGAAAATGTACGCTTACTTGCCGTAAGTAAGACAAAACCTGTGGAAATGATTTTTGAAGCAATACAAGCAGGGCAAACTGCATTTGGTGAAAATTATGTGCAAGAAGGTGTTGATAAAATACAGTATTTTCAAGAAAAAGAAGTGCATCTTGAATGGCATTTTATTGGGCCTTTGCAATCGAATAAAACGCGTTTAGTCGCAGAAAATTTTGATTGGTGTCAAACAATAGAGCGTCAAAAAATTGCTAAGCGATTGAATGATCAAAGACCATTAAATAAAAAACCATTAAATGTTTTAATTCAAATTAATATTAGTCAGGAAAAAACAAAAGCTGGGATTTTACCCTGTGAAATGACAGCAATGGCTGATTTTATTCAACAATTACCTCATTTAGCTTTACGCGGATTAATGGCCATTCCCGCACCTACAAATAATGTTCAAGAGCAAGAACAGGTGTTTGCGCAAATGCATAATTTATATGTCCAGTTACAACAAAATTATCCTGAAGCAAAAATTGATACCTTATCTATGGGGATGACGGATGATATGGAAAGTGCAATTAAATGTGGTTCAACAATGGTACGCATTGGTAGTGCTATTTTTGGTGCACGATCATAATAAAAAATCCCGTTTTATGTAGAAACGGGATTTTAAATAAGTGATTAATAATAATTAAATATTATCAGAAAAACGTTCGATATTTGCACCAAGTCCGCGAAGTTTTTCTTCAATATGCTCATAACCACGATCAATATGGTAAATACGATCCACAATAGTTTCACCTTGAGCGATACATCCTGCTAATACTAAACTAATTGAAGCACGTAAATCAGTAGCCATAACTTCAGCTCCAGAAAGTGTTTCCACACCTTCACAAAATGCGGTATTTCCTTCAATTTCTGCTTTACCCCCCATACGAATTAATTCTGGAATATGCATAAAACGATTTTCAAAAATGGTTTCTGTAATTTTACTATTACCTTCAGCAACCATATTTAATAAGGTAAATTGTGCTTGCATATCAGTAGGGAAGCCAGGGTATGGAAGAGTACGAATATTAACGGCTTTAGGACGATTACCATGCATATTTAAAATAATGCTGTGCTCTTTAATTTGAATATCAGCACCGGCTTCGCGTAATTTATCCAATACTGCATCTAATGTATTTGGCTGTGTACGATGGCAAATAATTTTACCGCCAGAAATTGCGCCGGCGACTAAGAATGTTCCTGTTTCAATACGATCTGGAACAATACGATGTTCGCCACCACTTAAAGATTCTACGCCTTCAACCGTAATTACGCTTGATCCCGCGCCTGAAATTTTTGCACCAATGGCATTTAAGAAATTGGCAGTATCAGTTATTTCCGGTTCGCGAGCAGCATTTTCAATAATCGTTTTCCCTTTTGCTAAGGTTGCGGCAATCATAATAGAAAGTGTCGCGCCAACGCTAACTTTTTCCATCACAATTTTTGCGCCACTTAACCCATTAGGTGCCACTGCATTTACATAACCATCTGCTAAATGAATTTCTGCACCTAATTTTTTTAGGCCTTCAATATGTAGATCAACAGGTCTAGCACCAATAGAACAGCCACCAGGCAAAGACACTTTACCTTGATGGAAACGAGCAACTAATGGGGCTAATGCCCAGATAGAGGCGCGCATAGTTTTAACTAGTTCATAAGGTGCGACAAAATGATCAATATTAGAAGCATCAATGATGACCGCATTATTCTCATCACGTGTCGCAATAACACCTAATTTTCGAAGAATGTGTAAAGTTGTTTCTATATCTTTTAACTCCGGTACATTAGTTAATTTTACTGGTTTAGTTGCTAAAATTGCCGCAAATAAAATTGGTAATGCGGCATTTTTAGCGCCAGAAATATTCACTTCACCATTTAAATGTGAGTTACCGAAAACACGAAATTTTTGCATAATAAGCCTCTAATTAAAATCCATTTAATAAGTGTTCACGTTGCCATTTTTCAACGTTAAATGTACGGATACTTAATGCATGGATTTCACCAGAAGAGAAATAGTCCATTAATGGAGCATAAACTGTTTGTTGTTGTTTGAGACGAGAAAGGGAGGCAATATCATCACTGACAACGATAACATCAAAATTAGCACCTTCACCTTGAACATGAACTTCATTTAAATTTAAAGCTTCTTTTAAAATTTGTTCAATTTTTTTTGTATCCATTTATTTTCCCATTTGAGGTAAAAAAGCTGATAACCAATTGGACAAGCCAAAAAGATCAGCTAAAGTTAAAAATTGTTTTGGAGAATTGATAAGTATTTGATTTTTACTTAAAGATTCACCTTGATGTAATAATTCACAAAGAAAGGCAAAGCCTGCACTGTCAATGCGATAAAGTTCACTAAAATCCCATAAAATAATGGATGAATTGTTTTTTATTTTTGCAAAAAAGTGATGGCGTTCCTTTAATACAGAACTTAAGGTAAAACGCGTCAACTCTCCTGAAAATGAAAGACAAATCTTATCATTATTTGAACTGAAATCCCAATGTAATAGTTGATTGTTAGACATAATTATTTTTTATTCTTTTCAACAGTAATAGGTGCCGCGGCTGCTTCTTTTACTCGTATAATCAAAGCATTAATGCCGTCTTTGCGTAAAATAGGAGACCATTCTTGTTTTTTTGTATCCAGCATACTTACACCTTCAGCAGCCATATCATATACTTGCCACTCTCCACTTTTACTGTTTTTGCGCCAAAAGAAGTTTAAGTGAATCGGATTTGCTTGACTATTTTGTTTCACTAAAACTTTTATATTTAGTAAATTGGATGTGATAGGTTTGGCTTTTTCAATCTCAATATCTTGATTGGTATATAAGGTTAAGGCTTGCGCATAAGATTGTTCAATAAAATCTGAAAATGCTGCGAAAAATTCATCACGTTCTGCCGGCGTTGTACGACGGAAAAACTGACCTAAAACTTTAGAGCCAGCATATTTAGTATGAACATATGGCATTAACGTTGTTTTTACGATAGTTTTTAAATAATTTGGATCTTGTTTGATTTTATCTTGGTTGGCTTTAATTTCTCCAAATAATTTATCTGAAGCTTGCTGCATTAAAATATATGGGCTTTCATTTGCAAAGACTTGCGGACTAAGTGTAAAACTTAGTAATGCCGAGCATATAAATAAAAATTGAATAGAAAATTTTTTCAGTTTTTGCATATTGTTCTCCAATTTTATTGTTGAGTGAATTACTTATCTTTATCGCCATATAAAAATTGGCCAATAAGATCTTCTAATACCATTGCGGATTTTGTATCGTGAATTTTACTTCCATTTTTTAACATTGGTGTTTCTCCATCATCAAAACCAATGACGAGAGCAACATATTGCTCACCGAGTAATCCAGAGGTTTTAATGGAGAGGGAGCTATTATCTGGAATATTATTATATTTATCGTCAATAGCGAGAGTTACAACAGGAAAATAAGTTGTAGGATCTAACTTAATATCCGTTACTCGACCAATGACAACACCACCAACTTTGAGAGGTGCTCTGACTTTTAATCCCCCAATATTATCAAAAGTTGCACTCACTTCATATGATTTATTATGACTAAATCCTTGAATATTCGCTACTTTTAAAGATAAAAAGATCATCGCAGCAATACCGATAAGTAAAAAGATACCTACCCAAAATTCGTATTTAATTTTTTGTTTCATAAAACTTTCCTATTAAAGTTGTTTTTGTAAATTTTAAAAATTAACCAGCACCAAACATTACGGCAGTTAAAATAAAGTCAAGACCAAGCACCGCCAAAGAGGCATCAACAACAGTGCTGGTGGTGGCTTTACTGATCCCTTCGGATGTTGGGATACAATTGTAACCATTAAATAATGCAATCCATACGACTGTAATTGCGAAACAAATACTTTTAATTAAGCCATTAAAAATATCATATCCCCATTGTACGGAATTTTGCATAACAGACCAGAAACTCCCCGCATCAACACCTTTCCAATCAACGCCAACTAAAGATCCTCCCCAAATACCAATAGCTGTAAATATAATGGCAAGAATTGGCATCGAAATAACCCCTGCCCAAAAACGTGGGGAAATAACACGACGCAGAGGATCAATAGCCATCATTTCTAAACTTGATAATTGTTCTGTCGCTTTCATTAATCCGATTTCAGCGGTTAAGGCTGAGCCTGCTCGTCCCGCAAAAAGTAATGCAGTGACAACGGGTCCCAATTCTCGTAATAAAGATAAAGCAACTAACTGCCCAAGGCTTGTTTCCGCAGAAAAATCAACTAAAACCACATAACCTTGTAAACCAAGAACCATACCGATAAACAAGCCTGAAAGCATAATAATCAATAAAGATTGAACACCTAAAACATAAAGTTGTTTGATTAAAAGAGGGAAATGCTTACGAAACTGTGGTTTTCCTACTAAAGCTTGAAATAACATTATTCCTGCTTTGCCTAAATTTCGACAAAAGTGAATGGCGCTATGTCCTAACGTATTAATAAAATTGATGATCATTGAAAAAGCTCCTGTATATAATCTTTGGCAGGATAATGGAAACGAACGGGACCATCTTCTTCACCTTTTAAAAATTGCTGTACTTGAGGATCTGTTGCTTGTAATAATTCTTGTGTGGTACCTTCTGCTATCACTTTTTTATTTGCAATAATATAGGCGTAATCTGCAATACTTAATACTTCTTGCACATCATGGGAAACAACAATAGAAGTTAAATTTAAGGCTTCATTAAGTTTTTTAATTAAACTAACAATCACCCCCATACTTATAGGATCTTGGCCCGCAAAGGGTTCATCATACATGACCAACTCAGGATCTAAGGCAATAGTACGAGCAAGAGCTGCTCGTCTTGCCATTCCGCCAGAAAGTTCTGAAGGCATAAGGCTTGCAGCTCCACGTAAACCTACAGCTTCTAATTTCATTAATACCATCTTCCGAATAATATTTTCCGGTAATCTTGTATGTTCACGAATTGGAAAAGCAACATTTTCGAAGGTGGTCATATCTGTAAATAAAGCGCCTGATTGAAATAACATTCCCATACGTTGGCGAGCTTTATATAACTCTGAATTGGACATATCGCTAATATTTTTACCATCAAATAAAACTTCACCATCATCAGGAATAAGCTGACCCCCAATAAGTTTTAGTAAAGTCGTTTTACCAATACCAGAGGGCCCCATTATGGCGGTAATTTTTCCTTTCTCAACACGTAAATTAAGATCGTTAAAAATTATTCGTTCCCCTCGTTTAAAGGTGAGATGGTTAACTTCGATTAAAGCTGAATTCATAATAATATCTGTTATTTAATAAATTTCTGTAAATGGAGTTGGATATTGACTAAAAATAATTTCTTTGTCAAATAAAAGACTAAGAACTTAATATTATATGCTAATTTTTACCTAATGAGGTTGAAAATAATTATAAAATTAACTATGTTTGATGGGAATATTGTCAAGGGAGAAAATAAATATGAAAAAAATGATGATTGTGTTAGCCACAGGTTTTGAAGAACTTGAAGCAATTACCGTGGTAGATGTATTACGTCGAGCTAATATTCATATAGATATTGTTGGATTAGAGGATCTCAATATAACGGGATCTCATAAAATAACTTTACAAGCCAACAAATTATTAAAAGATATTAATGTACAAGATTATGATGGCGTCGTATTACCAGGAGGATTACCAGGTTCAGAAACCTTAGCAAACAGTAAACAAGTAAAAATTGTATTACAAGATTTTGCGAAAGCACAAAAACTAGTTTCAGCAATTTGTGCCGCCCCTTGGGCGCTTGCTAGTGCGGGAGTATTGCAAGAAAAATATACTTGCTATCCAAGTTTTGAAAAAAAGGTTGCCTTAGAAGGTTATCAAGAAAATCAAAATGTTGTGGTTTATAAAAATACAATTACTTCACGAGGCCCGGCCACAGCGATGGAATTTGCTTTAGCATTGGTAAAATATTTAGCAGGAGATGAGGTTTTTGAACAAGTATCTTCTGGTCTCTTATTTAAAAAATAATAGCTAAACGAAGAATAAGGAAGCCGTTTTTAAGCAAAAAAGCGGCTTTATTTTTAAAAATGATAGATAAATTAAGCAGAAAGAATTATTTTTAATCAGTTGAATTTTTTTTTGTTTTTTTTGTTTGACACAGCCCCTTAAATCAGTAAAATGCACCTCGTTGATTAGGAACGCTGATTTATCAGTCCTTAACATTAACATGCGGGAATAGCTCAGTTGGTAGAGCACGACCTTGCCAAGGTCGGGGTCGCGAGTTCGAGCCTCGTTTCCCGCTCCACTCTTGCCCGAGTGGTGAAATCGGTAGACACAAGGGATTTAAAATCCCTCGCTTTTCGAGGCGTGGCGGTTCAAGTCCGCCCTCGGGCACCATTTTTAAATGGTTTTATGATTGTTAATGTTATTATCCTTTTGACTTTGCGGGAATAGCTCAGTTGGTAGAGCACGACCTTGCCAAGGTCGGGGTCGCGAGTTCGAGCCTCGTTTCCCGCTCCACTCTTGCCCGAGTGGTGAAATCGGTAGACACAAGGGATTTAAAATCCCTCGCTTTTCGAGGCGTGGCGGTTCAAGTCCGCCCTCGGGCACCATTATTAAATGGTATTTAAATAGAAAGATAGTCGCGTTAGCGGCTTTTTTTTTGCCTAAAATATTTCTTGTTACTTTTTATTAACATAATTTTTCGTTATCATTCAGACTTACTTTTGTTAACTTAAGGAGCAAGTATGAAAATCGCATTAGTAACAGGTGTCACATCGGGTTTTGGACGTGCAATCACAGAGCGTTTAATCGCTGAAGGTTACCATGTAATAGGAACCGGACGAAGACAAGTAAAGCTTCAAGAATTAGCCTCTCAATACCCTCAAAAATTTATCCCCCTCAACTTTGATATTCAAGATTTATCCGCCACACAACAAGCTTGGCAATCTTTACCCGCTGAATTAAAAAATATTGATTTATTAGTGAATAATGCCGGCCTGGCTTTAGGTTTAGAAGGTGCTGACAAAGCCCAATTAAGTGATTGGGAGCAAATGATTGATACCAATATAAAAGGATTACTTTTTATTACAAGATTAGTGTTACCTGAAATGGTAGCAAAAAATGCTGGGCATATTATTAATATTGGCTCCATTGCTGGGACTTATCCTTACCCAGGTGGCAATGTTTATGGCGCAACAAAGGCATTTGTTAAACAATTTTCTTTAAATTTACGGGCAGATTTAGCCGGCACCAATATTCGTGTTGCCAATGTTGAACCGGGCTTATGTGGCGATACAGATTTTTCATTGGTGAGATTTAAAGGTGATGAAGATAAAGTGAAAAAAGTTTATGAGAATGTGGCGTACATTAAGCCGGAAAATATTGCGGAAATTGTTGCCTGGATAAGCAAGCAGCCTCCTCATGTGAATATTAATAGTATTGAAGTGATGCCAACGGCTCAAAGTTTTGCAGGATTATCTGTGACACGAACATAAAACTTTAAATTTTATGGTAAAATTTCTTTTTAAAATAATAGCTTAAAATGATTTAAAGGAGTTGTTGAAATGGCAGCAAAAATTCATAAAACCAATGCAATGCGAATGTTGGATCGTGCAAAAATTGAATATAAAGTCAGAGAGTTTCCCGATAATATGGCATTAAGTGCTGTAGAAGTGGCTCAATATTTAGGGGAGCAACCTGATCGTGTATTTAAAACCTTGGTAACCACGGATAACCACAAAGGGTTTTATGTTTTTTGTATTCCAGGAGATCATGAATTAAGTTTAAAAGCAGCAGCCAAAGTAGCAGGTGTGAAAAAGTTAGAAATGCTTAAACAAAAAGATCTTTTCCCATTAACAGGCTATGTGCATGGCGGTTGTTCACCAGTTGGTATGAAAAAATTATTTTTTACCGCCATTGATGAAAGTGCACTAAATTGGGAAACCATTTACGTATCAGCGGGAAAAATTGGACTACAACTTGAAATTCCGCCGAAAGTCTTAGCCGATTCCGTTCAAGCAACATTTGCATCTTTAACTCAGTAATTTTGGCATTGAAAAATTGCACAGGGATTTACTAAAAACTGTGTATAATAGCGCACAGTTTAGATAGGAATAAGGGTAAATATTATGAATATTTTAGTTACTGGTGGGGCAGGTTACATTGGTTCTCATACAGTTGTAGAATTATTACAGCAAAATCATCAGATTATTGTATTAGATAATCTGTCTAATTCTTCAGAAATTTCGTTACAGAGAGTAAAACAAATTACAGGTAAAGACGTCACTTTTTATCAAGGTGATATTTTAGACCGTAAAATTTTACAAGAGATCTTTGCGAAACATCATATTGATGCGGTTATGCACTTTGCGGGTTTAAAATCAGTAGGTGAAAGTGTGGCAAAACCTTTAGCTTATTATGAAAATAATGTGACGGGTTCTATTGTATTAACTGAAGAAATGTTAAACGCTGGTGTGAATTGTTTAGTATTTAGTTCTTCTGCAACGGTTTATGGTGATCCTGAAATTATTCCTATTACAGAAGATTGTAAAGTGGGAGGTACCACTAATCCTTATGGCACATCTAAATTAATGGTAGAGCAAATTTTAGCGGACACCGTTAAAGCACACCCAGAATTTAGTGTCGTAATTTTACGTTATTTTAATCCTGTTGGGGCCCATGAAAGTGGCTTAATTGGCGAAGATCCTAATGGTATCCCAAATAATTTATTACCTTACATTAGTCAAGTGGCTATTGGTAAATTAGCGCAACTTTCTATTTTTGGTGATGACTATGATACTCATGATGGAACTGGGGTTCGCGATTATATTCACGTAGTGGATTTAGCCTTAGGCCATTTAAAAGCCTTAGAAAAACACCAAGCACAAGCCGGTATGCATATTTATAATTTAGGAACTGGGACAGGATATTCTGTTTTAGATATGGTGAATGCTTTTGCTCAAACTAATGATGTACCAGTACCTTATAAAATTGTAGCGCGTCGTCCTGGGGATATCGCTACTTGTTATTCTGATCCTAAAAAAGCACTAGAGGTTTTAGGGTGGAAAACAGAACGAGATTTAAATCAAATGATGAAAGATACCTGGAATTGGCAAAAAAATAATCCCAATGGTTATAAAAGCTAAGTAAAAAGTTAAAGATATTAATTTTTAGCTAATAAAAAACTCAACATCCTAAAATGTTGAGTTTTTTTATGGGGTTAATTTAGCTTTAAGCTAAGTATAAACCACCATTAACATGTAATGTAGTACCTGTTACATAGCTCGCATTATCTGAGGCTAAGAATGAAACTGCATTAGCGATATCTTCCGGTTCACCAAGACGATTTGCTGGAATATTATTTACAATATTGGCTTTTTGTTCATCGGTTAAGGCGTTAGTCATATCCGTTGCAATAAAACCAGGGGCTACAACATTGACCGTAATACCGCGAGCAGCCACTTCTTTAGCTAATGCTTTAGTAAAACCAATAACGCCAGCTTTGGCAGCGCAATAGTTGGTTTGGCCAGGGTTACCCATAGAGCCAACTACGGAACCAATATTAATAATACGTCCTTGACGTTTTTTCATCATTGCACGTAATACTGCTTTAGAAAGACGATAAACTGGGGTTAAATTAGTTTGCATAATATCTAGCCATTCATCATCTTTCATACGCATTAATAGATTATCACGAGTAATTCCCGCGTTGTTAACTAAAATATCAATATCACCAAATTCTGTTTTAATTTGTTTTAAAACTTCTGCAATAGAAGTTTCATCAGTAACATTTAGTACTAAACCTTTACCATTTTCCGCAAGGTAATCTGAAATTTGTTCAGCACCATTTTCAGAGGTTGCCGTACCAATAACAAAAATATTATCTGCTACTAATTTTTCAGCAATAGCACGACCAATACCACGAGTCGCACCAGTGACTAAAGCAATTTTCTTTTGCATATATTTTCCTAATTTTTATTAATTAAGGGCTTCTTTGGCGCCTTCAAGAGATTTTAAATCATTAACTGTAATGGCAGTTAAAGATTTAGCAATACGTTTATTTAAACCCGTTAATACTTTACCAGGTCCCATTTCAACAATAGCTTCAATACCTTCTGCATTAGCCATTCTTTCTACTGTTTCAGTCCAGCGAACAGGATTAGAAAGTTGTTGTACAAGGGCAAGACGAATTTGAGCAACATTTTCTTCTGTAGCCACATCAACATTATTAATGACTGGCGTTTGTGGTGCCATAAATTCAATATTTACTAATTCTTCAGCAAGTTTATCCGCAGCAGGTTGCATTAATGCACAGTGAGAAGGAACACTTACCGCTAACGGTAAAGCACGTTTTGCTCCCATTTCTTTACATAAGTTACCTGCGACAGCAACGGCATCTTTAGAACCAGCAATAACAACTTGACCTGGTGAGTTAAAGTTTACCGCAGAAACAATTTCGCCTTCAGCCGCTTCACTTTGGGCTTGTACACAAGCTTTGATAATAGATTCATTATCTAAACCAATGATGGCATACATTGCACCTGTTCCCGCTGGTACGGCTTGTTGCATAAATTGACCACGGAGTTCTACTAATTTAATAGCATCTTGGAAGCTAATGACACCAGCACAAACTAAAGCAGAATATTCACCTAAACTGTGACCAGCCATCATTGTAGGTTTTAGCTGAGGATATTTTTGTTGCCATACACGGTAAATCGCAACAGAGGCTGCTAATAATGCCGGTTGAGTTTTCCAAGTTTTATTTAATTCTTCTGCAGGACCTTCTTGAGTTAATTGCCATAAGTCATAACCTAACACATCACTTGCTTGTTGGAATGTTTCTAATACGATTGGAAACTCTTGAGCTAATTCTGCAAGCATACCAATTGTTTGTGACCCTTGACCAGGGAAAACCATTGCAAATTTTTTCATTATCTTTTCCTTATTCTAAATTTTTAATATCTTAATTTTTTAAATGAGTGGTTGAAATTAAAAACGAATGAGAGCAGAACCCCAAGTCCAACCACCGCCAAAAGCTTCTAATAGTATTAAATGGCCTCGCTGAATACGGCCATCACGAACAGCTTCATCTAAAGCAATAGCAACACTTGCTGCACTAGTATTGCCATAACGGTCAAGATTAACAACGACTTGATCCATACTCATCGCTAACTTTTTCGCCGTGGCAGTAATAATTCGTAAGTTTGCTTGATGAGGTACTAGCCAATCAATATCTGCTTTATCTAATTGATTAAATGCTAATGTTTCAGTAACAACATTGGAAAGCTCTCTCACCGCAATTTTAAAGGTTTCATTACCTTGCATTTGAATAAAGCCTGATTGCTCATTTCCACGTTGTTTTTGTGGTAGTGTAAGCATGTCATTTTTACTTGCACTTGCGTGTAGATGGGTTGAAAGAATGCCTTGTTCTTCACTGGCTTCTAAAATAGCGGCCCCAGCACCATCACCAAATAAAATAACAGTACTGCGGTCTGTTTCATCTAAGTTTGCTGAATTTAAGTCTGAACCAATAACTAATGCTTTTTTAACTTGTCCAGCTTTAATAAATTGATCCGCAACACTCAGTGCATAAATAAAACCAGTGCATGCGGCACTTAAATCAAATGAAGAGGCATCTTTAATACCTAGATGACCTTGGATTTCACAAGCTGCACTGGGATAAGCCATATTATTACTTGTTGTTGCTACAAGAATTAAATCAATTTCTTGAGGATCAATATTAGCCATTGTTAATGCTTGCTGAGCAGCTTCTGTTCCCATTGTCACTACGCTTTCATTTGCTGCCGCAATTCTTCTTTCTTTAATTCCTGAGCGAGTAGTAATCCACTCATCAGAGGTATCAACCATTTTTTCTAAATCAGCATTTGTTCTGATTTGGCTAGGACAATAATGGCCTGTGGCTAAAATTTTACTATACATAATTTTCTCTAATTAATTTTTATATTTAATGACATGAATTAGGAGATTTCTCTAATCCCGCTAAAATTTTTTGTGGAATATTTAAACGCGTTTGTTTACTGGCTGTTTTTATGGCCTGTAAGAACCCTTCACTAGAGGCGCTACCATGGCTTTTTATAACGATAGATTGTAAGCCGATAAATGAAGCACCATTATACTTTTCAGGATTAAGCTCATTTAAAGGCTGTAATACTGGGCGAGCCACATATCTTTTAAAAAGATATGTTTTGTAATAATTAAGGGCTTGGAATAATTTATTTTTATACTTCGGCACTTGCTTATTTTTTAATAAAGAAATAAATGATTTAATACTGCCTTCAATGGTCTTGAGAGCAATATTACCAATAAATCCATCGTGAACAATTACATCCACTTTATTGGTTAATATTTCATTACCTTCAATAAAACCAAGGTAATTTAATGATGAATCCTGTTGTATTAATTTGGCTGCATCACGAATGATAGTGGTGCCTTTTATTTCTTCTGTACCAATATTAAGTAATCCAATTCGAGGAAAAACTTGTTCTAAATAAAATTCTGCAAAAATACTTCCCATTTTTGCAAATTGATACAGATTTTGTGGGGAGCATTCAATGTTTGCTCCTAAATCTAGCATGACACTATATTTTTTTTCCGTCGTCGGTATTAAAGAAATTAATGCGGGACGTTCAATACCTGATAGAGGTTGAATTAAAATTTTTGATAATCCTAAAAGTGCCCCTGTATTGCCAGCACTGACACAAGCATCAGCCTCACCTTTTTGTACACTTTCTAGAGCTAAACGCATAGATGTACCTTTACTATGACGTAAAGCATGGGTGATATTTTGATTATTTTCAATTTGACGGGTGCAATGATAGATCGTAATACGTTGTATTATTGATGGAGATAAATCTTTAAGAAAAGGGGTGATTTGTTGGCGATCGCCAAACAGCATTAAAGATAGCATTGGGTCTTGTTCCAACGCTTTTATTGATGCTGGGACAGTAATACGGGGACCTTCGTCCCCGCCCATAACATCTAACGCAATTGTTAGACGACTCAATTTATAACCTTAAAGTAATAAAATTACTTGTTGATTACTTTACGACCACGGTAGTAACCGTCAGCAGTTACGTGGTGACGTAAATGAGTCTCACCGCTGGTTTTATCTACAGATACTGCAGCAGTTGTTAGTGCATCATGCGAACGGCGCATATCACGACGTGAGCGAGATTTTTTGTTTTGTTGAACAGCCATTGGCTATACTCCTAAATTTACTTTTTCTTTAAACTAGCTAATACAGCGAACGGGTTCGGTTTTTTTGCCGCTTCTTCCGGCAATTCGCCAAAAACCTGTTCAGCTACGGACACTTCACAGTGTTCAGATGAATGCATTGGAATTAATGGAAGATTAAGAATAGATTCATCTTCTATAATACCAACTAAACTTACTTCTCCAAAAGAATTAACTTCCATTGGTTCATAAATTTCGGGTAATTCATCGATTTGATCCAAATTTTTCACCGGGCTATAACAAAAGCTAGAGCTCAATGTTTTTACAAAAGGCGAGCCGCAACGTTGACAAATAAGCTCAACATCAACACTAGCCTGACCTTTCATTACCGCTAATTTTTGAGGATCAACGAAAAACGATAGTGTAACCCGTGCATCGCTGAGCACGTTGTTGACTGATTCACTTAAACGGACAAGCTGACTAGCAGCAAAATATCCATCTAAATCAATACGCTGTTGCGCATCTTTTATAGGATCAGTGGTTAAGGGTAGTTTTACCTTTTGCATAGGGCGTGAATATTACCTTTAGAATGAGGATTAGTCAAAGGAAATTATTATTTTTTAATAATATTATCCGAATTCGGCAAGAATAAGCCTTGTTTTGATAAAACTCAAGAGAAATAGGAAGAAAATCACATAAAATTGAGAAGATGAGAGAAAAAACAAACAAATAAAACATAACTCGTTAATTTATAGAAAAATTTAGATTTTGAGTAAAATTTTTTAACAAAATTTGTTAAGGAAAAAACATCAAATAAGAAAAACTAATATTTAACTTTAAAAAATCTAATTGAGATATTGACAAAGCCCTATAAGTTGATATTTTAAACTGACATCATTTAAATATAAGCAGATTTACTTCTTTTCTAAGTCTTTATATTTTCCATCATAAAATCATTTAAGCAACCATGATGCTTTATTGTTTTACTAAAATAATGATGTTTTTCTAATCGATAAAATTTATATTCTATTCACTGAATAATCAGGAGGACCATACAATGGCCAAGGTATCAAAATCTTTACGTTATTTTGCTCTTTCAACTTTATTTTCGGCGTTAGCCACATCAGCCTTTGCCGCAGAGGTCCCTGCCGGTACACAATTAGATCAAGATCAACATTTACGTTGGAATATTGCGGCTAACCCAGCCTCATTAGATCCTCAAAAAATAGAGGGAACACCTGAAGCAATGGTTGTACATCAATTATTTGAAACGCTCGTTACTTCCGATGAAAAAGGTAATATTCTTCCTGGTGCGGCAATAAGCTGGGAACACAGCCCAGATAATAAAATTTGGACATTTAAACTTCGTCCAGATGGTAAATGGTCTAACGGCGAACCTGTTACTGCTGAAGATTTTGTCTTCGCATTCCAACGTTTAGCCAATCCAGAAACTGCCTCTCCTTACTCTAGCTATTTAGATTATTTAAAATTAAAAAATGCTGAAGGTGTTATTAATGGCAAGTTAGCGCCATCAGAATTAGGGGTGAAAGCCTTAGATGATCATACTTTACAGTTAACGTTAACCGAAGGTGTACCTTATGCAGATAAATTAGTAGAACACTATGTTCTTGCACCTGTAAATAAAAAAGTAGTAGAAAAATATGGTGATCAATGGACGGATATGGATCATATTGTAGGAAATGGGGCATTTAAAGCAAAAGAATGGATTATTAATGAAAAAATTGAGCTTGTGCCAAATCCATATTATTGGGATAACGCAAAAACTGTCTTAAAAGAAGTGACACTTTATCCTATTGCTTCAAGTAATACAGATGTTGCACGTTATCGTTCTGGTGATATTGATATTACAGGCCCTGAAATTCCTGTTGAATTATTTAAAAAACTGAAAAAAAATTATCCAAATGAAGTTTATGTGCCGTCAACTCTTTGTTCTTATTTTTATGAAATTAATACTAAAAAACCACCATTTGATAATCCAAATGTTCGTAAAGCCTTATCAATGGCAGTAGATAGAAATATTATTACTGATAAAGTATTGGGTCAAGGTCAGATTCCAGCATATAACTTTACGCCTAATTATATTGCTAGTGGTGAAAAAATTGAAAAGCCAGAATGGGCAAATTGGACACAAAAAGAACGTAATCAAAAAGCAATTGAATTACTAAAAGAAGCAGGTTTTGATAAAAATCATCCTTTAGAATTTAGCATTTTATATAACACTTCTGAAAGCCATAAAAAAATTGCCATTGCTGCATCTTCTATTTTACGTAAAAACTTAGGGGGAGCCGTAAAAGTTAAATTAGAAAACCAAGAATGGAAAACTTATTTAGATACTCGCCATCAAGGTAACTATCAATTAGCAAGAGCTGGTTGGTGTGCGGACTATAATGAAGCCACTACCTTCTTAAATTACTTTTTATCAGATAGTAGTTCTAATACGGCATTTTATAAAAGTAAAGCTTATGATAGTTTCTTAGATGCAGCCTTTAAGGCTAAAAATGCAGATGAACGAGCTCAAGATTATGCGAATGCAGAAAAGCAATTATCTAAAGATATGCCATATATTCCATTTTATTATTATGTTTCACCAAGAATGGTTAAACCTTATGTAAAAGGATTTGCGGTTAGTCATCCATCTCAAAACTATTATTTAAAAGATGTTTATTTAATTAAACATTAACATTATTAAGTGCGACCTTTGTTGTCATAATTTTAATAATAGGTCGCACTTTTATTTTTACTTAGTTGTAGAACTAGGTAAGTGTGGGGAAATTGTATGTTTAAACTTATTTTTCGTCGCCTATTACAGGCGATTCCAACGCTTTTTATTCTTATCACGATATCTTTTTTCTTAATGCGCCTTGCTCCTGGAAGCCCGTTTACTGGGGAGAAAAATTATCCACCAGAAGTTATCGCCAATATTGAAGCAAAATATCACCTAAATGAACCTTTGTATAAACAGTATTTAATTTATTTAAAAGATCTTTCCCACGGTGATTTTGGGCCATCTTTTAAATATAAAGATTACACCGTTAATGAATTAGTAGGTGGAGCATTTCCTGTTTCTTTAAAATTAGGATTGTCAGCATTTATCGTGGCGTTAATTTTAGGTGTTAGTGCCGGAACATTGGCCGCTTTAAAACAAAATAAGTGGCTCGATTATTTTATTATGGCCTTTGCAATGACGGGGGTTGTGATACCAAGTTTTGTGGTGGCCCCGTTATTAGTATTACTTTTTTCGATTACCTTGCGTTGGTTGCCTTCAGGAGGATGGGAAGGTGGTTCTCTTGAATTTATGATAATGCCGGTATTTGCACTTTGTTTATCCTATATTGCTAGCATTGCACGTATTACACGGGGTTCTATGATTGAAGTTCTTCATTCTAATTTTATTCGTACCGCTAAAGCCAAAGGCTTACCTATGAGACGTATTTTATTAACACATGCCTTAAGACCCGCATTATTACCGGTTATTTCTTATATGGGGCCAGCATTTGTGGGAATTATTACCGGTTCAATGGTGATTGAAAGTATTTTTGGTTTGCCAGGTGTTGGACAGCTTTTTGTGAACGGAGCTTTAAATCGTGATTATTCGTTAGTGTTAAGTTTAACTATTTTAATGGGTGCATTAACAATCGCATTTAATGCAATTGTTGATATTTTGTATGCTTTAATTGACCCAAAAATTCGTTATTAAGCTAACAGGAAGAGGATGTTTGTATGTTAAATAATAATAGAGAAAAAGATAACGCTCTTTTAGAAGAAGTTAGTGAACAATTAGTTGGCGTTGAAGGACGTAGTTTGTGGCAAGATGCTCGTCGTCGTTTTTTTCATAATAAAGCAGCTTTGGTGAGTTTATTTGTTTTATTTTGTATTACCTTATTTGTATGTTTTGCTCCTTATTTTTTGCCCTATACCTATGAGGATACAGATTGGGGAATGATTTCAATGGGGCCAGATTTTGAATCTCAACATTATTTTGGCACAGATAGTTCTGGACGAGATTTACTTGTTCGAGTCGCTATTGGAGGACGAATTTCATTATTAGTCGGTGTTGCCGGGGCTTTAATTGCAGTATTAGTTGGGACATTATATGGTGCTACTTCAGGTTATGTTGGTGGCAAAACCGATGCTTTAATGATGAGATTATTGGAAATTTTAAGCTCTTTTCCATTTATGTTCTTCGTTATTTTATTGGTCACTTTCTTTGGTCAAAATATTTTATTAATTTTTGTGGCAATAGGGATGGTTTCTTGGCTTGATATGGCAAGAATTGTGCGTGGTCAAACGTTAAGTTTAAAGCGCAAAGAATTTATTGAAGCCGCTTTAGTTTGCGGAGTGCCAAGTTATCAAATTGTATGGCGCCATATTGTTCCTAATGTTTTAGGGGTTGTTGTGGTTTATGCATCATTATTGGTTCCTTCGATGATTTTATTTGAATCTTTCTTAAGTTTCTTAGGATTAGGTACCCAAGAACCATTAAGTAGCTGGGGGGCGTTATTAAATGACGGTGCGAATTCAATGGAAGCAAGTCCATGGTTATTAGCATTTCCAGCATTATTTTTAGTGATTACATTATTTTGTTTTAATTTTATCGGCGATGGATTACGTGATGCACTTGATCCAAAAGATCGTTAATGAACAGTGGGAGTATAACGATGACAAAAGAAAATCCTTTATTAGATGTTCAAGATTTATTTGTGAGCTTTAAAACGCCGGATGGCAATGTGACAGCGGTAAATAATTTAACTTTTGCATTAAATGCTGGCGAAACCTTAGGAATTGTAGGTGAGTCAGGTTCAGGGAAGTCACAAACTGCTTTTGCTTTAATGGGATTATTAGCGGATAACGGTACGGTGTCTGGTTCGGCCAGATTCAATGGTGAAGAGATTTTAAATTTACCGGAAAGCCAATTAAATCGCTTGCGTTCAGAGCAAATCGCGATGATTTTCCAAGATCCAATGACCTCGTTAAATCCCTATATGAAAATTGGGGAGCAATTAATGGAAGTATTAATGCTTCACAAAGGGATGGATAAAAAATCGGCTTTTAATGAGTCTGTTGCAATGTTAGATGCAGTAAAAATGCCTGAAGCAAGAAAAAGAATGGGAATGTATCCTCATGAATTTTCTGGTGGTATGCGTCAAAGGGTAATGATTGCTATGGCATTATTATGTCGTCCTAAATTATTAATTGCCGATGAACCAACAACGGCTTTAGATGTAACTGTTCAAGCTCAAATTATGACCTTATTAAATGAGCTAAAAAAAGAATTTAACACCGCCATTATTATGATCACCCATGATTTGGGAGTGGTCGCTGGTATTTGTGATAAAGTATTGGTGATGTATGCTGGCAGAACCATGGAATATGGGAAAGCAGAGCAAATTTTTTATAAGCCGACTCATCCTTATTCCATTGGTTTGATCAATGCAGTACCGCGTTTAGATAGTCAAGATGAAATGTTAATCACTATTCCAGGTAATCCGCCTAATTTATTGTCACTACCCTCAGGTTGTCCATTTCAGCCACGTTGTCGTTTGGCAACAAAACAATGTATTCAAACGCCACCATTAGAACACACAAAAGATAATCGCTTAAGAGCTTGTTTTATACCACAAGATAAAATTGGAAATGGAGGTTTATAATGGATAAAAAGTTGATTTTAGAAGTAAAAAATTTAAGTGTTCATTTTAAAATTAAAAATGATAAATCTTTATTTTTTAATAAGCCTCAAACATTAAAAGCGGTAAATGATGTTTCCTTTAATTTGTATGAAGGAGAAACCTTAGGGGTTGTTGGTGAATCAGGTTGTGGTAAATCAACCTTAGCAAGAGCAATTATTGGGTTAGTAAAAAGTGCCCAAGGTGAAATTTTATGGTTGGGTAAAGATTTAACTAAACAGAGTGATAAAGAATGGAAGGCATTACGTAGCGATATTCAAATGATTTTCCAAGATCCTTTAGCCTCTTTGAATCCAAGAATGAGTATTGGAAATATTATTGCTGAGCCGTTAAAAATTTATCAACCTCATTTAACAGCAAGTGAAGTAAAAGAAAAAGTGAAAGCAATGATGATGAAAGTAGGGTTATTACCTAATTTAGTGAATCGTTATCCTCATGAGTTTTCTGGTGGGCAATGTCAGCGTATTGGTATCGCACGTGCGTTAATTGTTGAGCCTAAATTAATTATTTGTGATGAACCTGTTTCAGCATTGGATGTTTCTATTCAAGCACAAGTTGTTAATTTATTAAAATCTTTACAAAAAGAAATGAATCTTTCACTTATTTTTATTGCCCATGATTTGGCCGTAGTGAAACATATTTCAGATCGTGTTTTAGTTATGTATTTAGGTAATGAAGTGGAAGTAGGGGATTATAAGGAAGTGTATCAAGCGACCAAACATCCATATACAAAAGCATTAATGTCTGCCGTTCCTATTCCAGATCCAAAATTAGAACGTAATAAAAAAGTACAGTTATTAGAAGGTGATTTGCCATCACCAATAAATCCACCTTCAGGTTGTGTGTTTAGAACGCGTTGTCCGATAGCAGATGAACACTGTATTGTGAATAAACCAAGATTGAAAGGATGTGATAAACACTTAGTAGCTTGTTTTAAAGCTCATTAAGATAAGATATTAAGTTTTAATGAAAACCTACAACATAATGATAATGTTGTAGGTTTATCACTTACGCCGTAAAACTCCGTCTTTTAGCGAGATAAGGAGGTTAATTTTTTAGATTTCAAATAAGTTTTTATGTAAAACTTGTAAGATTTTTTCTTCTTCTTGGCTCTGTACTAATAAACTAATGTTATTGGCACTCGCCCCATAATTGATCATTCTGATATTGAAATTTTCCAAATTATCAAAGACTTGTTTTGCAACACCAGCTTTATGCTGTAATTTATTTCCCACTAAAGTAATAAGAGATAGTGAGCTTTCAATATTGAGTGATGCAATATCGCCTAATTCAGCCAATAATTCTTGGCTTAAAATCTCTTGACAATAAGATGTTGAAGAGGCTGTTTTATCTAAAACAAGAGCAACACTAACTTCTGAGGTAGTAATAACATCAACGGTAATTTTATATTTTGCTAAGATTTCAAAAATTTTAGCAAGGAAACATTGAGCGTGTAACATACTTAAATTAGTTAAGGTTAATAAGGTTTGTTCACGACGTAATGCCACAGCTCTAAAAGTGGGAGCTTCAAGAGGGATTTTTGTTACCCAAGTGCCTCCAGCATTTGGATCTTTACTTGATGCCACATAAACAGGAATATTACTTCTTACGGCAGGCTGTAATGTTGCAGGATGTAAAACTTTTGCCCCAAAGGTTGCTAATTCGGCAGCTTCAGCAAAACTCATATTCTTAATACGCTTAGCCGCTGGCACAATACGAGGATCTGTTGTATAAATGCCGGCTACATCTGTCCAAATAAAGACTTTATCAGCACCTAATACTTCTGCAAGTAGAGCAGCGGAATAATCACTTCCTCCACGGCCCAAAGTTGTTGTTTTATTATTTGGTGCGCGCCCAATAAACCCTTGAGTAACAATTAATTTACCGCTTTCAACTAAAGGTTTTAGTCGTTGATCACTATTTATTTTAGTTTGTTTATCATTGGGTGCAGCTTTCCCGAATTGGCAGTCAGTAGCAATAATATTACGAACATCAATCCAATGAGCATCAATATTAAGTTCTCGTAATAATTCGACAAAAATTAAACTAGAAATCATCTCACCTTGACAGATTAATTCATCAGTTAATTCTTTTGATTTTGTTAAACGAGCTTGTGAAGCTAATTTCTCAATGGTTTTTAAAATAGCGTTAATCTGTGAACGAATAAATTCAGGATTTTTTAACTGAACAAGAATATTATTTTGAATGGTTTGAATTTTTTGAATGTATGCCTGACAGCTTTTCTCATCACATCCATTGGCAAGAGAGAGAAGTAAGTTAGTTACACCAGCAGAAGCTGAAAGTACGACAACCTTGGTGTCTGCGTCATTTATTATAATATTGGCACTGGCCAACATAGATGCATAATCTGCAACACTTGTACCACCAAATTTTGCTACGGAAAGCGTAAGCATAGAAAATCCTTTATTACTTTTATTTGTTGTTTTGCTGAATTATTAAAATAGTGAGCCCGCTATTTTAGCCTTTTTTCTGGCATTAATCACTAGTGATTTAATCCTTGAATTAATATTTTCATTATTCTCACTATATAAGGCGATAAGGCGAGCATTTTATTCAGAGTTGCTTTGCCCACATAGAGAATTTGTAGCATAATATTACGGATTGTTAATTAATTCATTTATTTATTTATAGGAATCTTATGTCAGACGAACATTCTCATAAAAGTAACCTGCTTTTTGTGTTACTTCCTCCCGTTGTATTATGTGCTTTAGACTTTTTTATTATGAGTCTTCAACCTCAAAGTAAAGCGATTTCTCATTTCTCTTTTGCCGTATTAGTTGCCCAATTATTATGTTTACTTGTTTTTTTGAAAGGTAAAATTTGCCCAGGACAACGAGGGCGTTTAATTAAAATGAATTTAGGTTTATTACTTTATTGGTTTGCTTGGCTTTTTGTGAGTTTATTTTCTAATTACAACTATGTGATAACGGATATTGTGGCTTTATGTGGTATTGGAACCACTTTTGCCATTTGGCAACAGCCAATTAAAGATCGTATTTTACAACGCTCCATTTTAATTTTAGGAATAATGGTAGCGATGCTTGGTGTGATTACCTATTTATTGGTTTTCTTTTCATTCTCAATTAATTATTTGCCATTATTTAATCCATTTGCTCAATTTTTAGCAGGGACGATTTTAGCTAATTTGATGTTAATTGCCGCTGAAAACCGTTTACATAATTTTATGGGATTGCTACCTATGACAATGTTATTGGCTTTATTTTTAAATGCAGTGGTAGTTTTAGGTTTATTATTTTATGCTTATTTTAATGCCATAGAGTTTCCAAATGAATTAGCTTGGGCATTGTATTTCACATTACATTTATTGATGTTGTTGATTTTAGGTGTGTTTTTACTTAAAGAAAAAGCATTAAATTATCCCATTTTACTAATTTTATTATTTATTAGTACAAGTTTGCCATTATGGGCGACCTTTGCGTCCAACTCTTTTAAGTAAAAAATAAAGTTATAATGATTGAGATTAATCAATCTTTATTGTAAACTACTTTCCCATTCTTAGTGGTGGTTGTTTATGAAACATAAATAACCACCATATTTTATTTTTATCCCCTTCAAACATACATAGGTTTAATATGACTACCAATTATATTTTCGTCACAGGTGGCGTGGTTTCTTCATTGGGTAAAGGAATTGCAGCGGCATCGCTTGCAGCAATTTTAGAAGCTCGTGGTTTAAATGTAACAATGATGAAGTTAGACCCTTATATTAATGTTGATCCAGGTACAATGAGTCCAACTCAACACGGTGAAGTTTTTGTGACTAAGGATGGTGCAGAAACGGATTTAGATTTAGGGCATTATGAGCGTTTTATTCGTACCAAAATGACAAAAGCGAATAACTTTACTTCAGGTAAAATTTATTCGGAAGTTTTACGTAAAGAGCGTCGTGGAGATTACTTAGGTGCAACAATCCAAGTTATCCCACATATTACAAATGAAATTAAAGATCGTGTCATTGAAGGTGCTAAAGGTCATGATGTGGCGATTGTGGAAGTTGGTGGAACTGTAGGTGATATTGAATCGTTACCATTTTTAGAAGCATTACGTCAGTTAGCGGTGCAAGTTGGTCGTGAAAATACTATCTTTATGCACTTAACATTAGTGCCTTATATACCAACAGCTGGGGAAGTAAAAACGAAACCAACACAGCATTCTGTAAAAGAATTACTTTCAATTGGTATTCAACCAGATGTGTTAATTTGTCGTTCAGATCGCTTAATCCCAGCTAATGAAAGAGCAAAAATTGCTTTATTCTGTAATGTACCTGAAAAAGCAGTTATTTCATTAAAAGATGTAAATTCTATTTATCAAATTCCAGCATTATTAAAATCTCAAAAATTAGACGAATTTATTTGCAAACGTTTCCATTTAGATTGTAAAGAAGCCGATCTTTCAGAATGGGAACAAGTATTATACGAAGAATCGAATCCAACAGGTGAAGTGACTATCGGTATGGTAGGAAAATATACCGAATTACCCGATGCCTATAAATCAGTAAATGAAGCTTTAAAACACGGTGGACTAAAAAATCGTTTAGCCGTGAATATTAAGTATATCGACTCTCAAGATGTTGAAACTAAAGGTACTGAAGTATTAAAAGGTGTTGATGCAATTTTAGTGCCAGGTGGTTTTGGCACACGTGGTGTAGAAGGTAAAATTTTAACTGCTCAATATGCCCGTGAAAATAATGTCCCATATTTAGGCATTTGCTTAGGAATGCAAGTTGCTTATATTGAATATGCACGTAATGTTGCCGGCTTAAAAGAAGCAAATTCTTCTGAATTTGATAAAGATTGCAAAGAGCCAGTAATTGGTTTAATTACAGAATGGCAAGATGCAACAGGTCAAGTGGAAACACGTACAGAAGGTTCTGATTTAGGTGGTACAATGCGTCTTGGCGCACAAAAATGTAATCTTGTAAAAGGTAGCCTTGCTCGTAAACTTTATGGTAAAGATGTTATTGAAGAACGCCATCGTCATCGTTATGAAGTGAATAATACATTGCGTCCACAAGTTGAAAAAGCAGGCCTTAAAATTTCAGGATTATCAGAAGATAATAAACTTGTTGAAATCATTGAAATTCCAAATCATCCTTGGTTTGTGGCTTGTCAATTCCACCCTGAATTTACATCAACGCCACGTGATGGTCATCCTCTATTTGAAGGATTTATCAAAGCAGCAAAAGATCATCAAAATAGTTAATTTAATTAACTAATATACTGTTTGTTTTAAACACGATTTTATTGAAATATATAAATAAAATCGTGTTTTTTTATACAAAAAATTTACAAGGATGTTGAATAAATCGACTTAAATCAAAAAAACAGATAAATTTTTAAGGTAAGGCTTAGTTTTACAAGACAAAAGCCAAAAATAGCTTTATCATATCCGCAGTTTTTATTTTTAAATTAACTTAAAAAGAGGAAAATACAATGGCGAAAATCGTTAAAGTACTTGGTCGTGAAATTATTGACTCACGTGGTAACCCAACAGTAGAAGCTGAAGTTCATTTAGAAGGTGGATTTGTAGGTTTAGCAGCAGCACCATCAGGTGCATCAACTGGTTCACGTGAAGCTTTAGAACTTCGTGATGGCGATAAATCTCGTTTCTTAGGTAAAGGTGTATTGAAAGCAGTAGCTGCAGTTAATGAAGAAATTGCACCAGCCTTAATTGGTAAAGATGCCTCTAACCAAGCTGAAATCGATCAAATTATGATTGATTTAGATGGTACAGAAAATAAATCAAAATTCGGTGCTAACGCAATTCTTGCGGTTTCTTTAGCAAATGCAAAAGCTGCAGCAGCATCAAAAGGTATGCCTTTATATGCTTATATTGCTGAATTAAACGGTACTCCAGGTCAATACTCAATGCCTCTTCCAATGATGAACATTATCAATGGTGGTGAACACGCAGATAATAACGTTGATATCCAAGAATTTATGATTCAACCAGTTGGTGCAAAAACTTTACGTGAAGCATTACGTATCGGTTCAGAAGTATTCCATAACTTAGCAAAAGTATTAAAAGAAAAAGGTTTAAATACAGCAGTTGGTGATGAAGGTGGTTTCGCACCAAACTTATCATCTAATGCAGAAGCATTAGCTTGTATTAAAGAAGCTGTAGAACGTGCAGGTTATGTATTAGGTAAAGATGTGACTTTAGCTATGGACTGTGCATCATCAGAATTTTATAACAAAGAAACTGGTATGTATGAAATGAAAGGTGAAGGTAAATCTTTCACTTCTCAAGAATTCACACATTATTTAGAAGAATTATGTAAAGAATACCCAATCGTATCAATTGAAGATGGTCAAGATGAATCAGACTGGGATGGTTTTGCATACCAAACTAAAGTTTTAGGCGATAAAATTCAATTAGTTGGTGATGACTTATTCGTAACTAATACTAAAATTTTAAAAGAAGGTATTGATAAAGGTATTGCAAACTCTATCTTAATCAAATTTAACCAAATTGGTTCATTAACAGAAACTTTAGCCGCGATTAATATGGCTAAAGAAGCAGGTTACACTGCAGTAATTTCTCACCGTTCTGGTGAAACTGAAGATGCAACAATTGCAGATTTAGCTGTTGGTACTGCAGCAGGTCAAATTAAAACTGGTTCTATGAGCCGTTCTGACCGTGTTGCTAAATATAACCAATTAATCCGTATCGAAGAAGCTTTAGGTGAAAAAGCACCTTTCTTAGGTTTAAAAGCGGTTAAAGGCCAAGCTTAATTAAATTATTTTAATTAATAGATTAAAGCCCTAGAAGTTTAACTTTTAGGGCTTTTTTGTTTTATTTTTTTCGAAAAATTACGTTATAATTTAGCGTTATTGCATCCTAAAATTCTGAAGGAATTATTTTGAAATCCCTAAAAAATTATTTTGTTATATTTAGTCTTTGCTTTGTTATTTCGTTGATATCAAAATTTATTTTTGCCTTTTATAACTTTGCAGATCTTCCATTAAGCGATATTACTTATGCTGTTTTTTATGGTTATAAGTTTGATTTTGCCATTAGTGCGATAATTGCGTTACTTTCTACCTTTGTTGATTTTAATAAAAAAATGATGCTAGGTTTAAGCTTTGTTTTAATTATTGCGTTATTTTGCTTTTTAATGGGCGATACCATGTATTTTAGTGATTCATCGCGCCATATTTCTTATGAAATAAAAGATGCCTTAGCAGAATCTGAAGGGTTAATTGGAACAGCGATAAAAGAATATACGGGCTTACTTATTCTTTCATTTGTTGGTTTAGTTGTTGTGGCGAGCATGGCTTTTTATTTACTTAAAAATTATTTACAAGTAATTAAATTAGATAAATTTTACCTCCCTTGGAAGTTATTATTAATTGCTGTCAGTGTCTTTTTTATTCGAGGAATGTTTCAACATATTCCGTTGGACCCGTGGCACGCTTACCGCATTGGTGAGCCTAAGTTAGCGATGATCAGTTTAAATAGTGCCTATAATGCTGTATTTCAAAATATTCGTAATAAAGGGGATATTCAAATAACACCGAAATATTCTGTGACGAATGAACAAGAAAGTATTCAACATTTATACCAAGAGCCCCCTTCTCTTTACCAAAAACCAATGTTAGATAAGCCTAATATTGTCGTTTTCTTTTTAGAAAGTTGGAGTGCTGCATTTTTTAAAGATTATGGGAGTGAATATGATGTAGCGCCAAAATTTAGCGAGATTTTAGCTCAATCTATTCGACCTAAAGCAATGATTGCTAATGGCCATCGAACAGTTGAAGGGGTGTTTTCAACATTAACATCATTTCAAAATCCATTAGGAAAAAGTGTGGCAAGAACAAGTTTGCAATCTTTTGAATACAAAAGCTTACTTGATTTACTCAATAAAGAAGGTTATTCCAGTGCCTTTTTCCAAGGTTCAAATGCTGGTACAGCTGCGGGCAGTTTGGCTCAAAATTTAGGTTTTCATGATTCTTACGGAAGACATGATATAAAAGAAAGAATTTATGAAGAAAACCACTGGGGGGTGCATGATCCTGATCTATATAATTTTGTAGTGAAAAAAATAGAAAAGATGCATAAACCTTTTATTGTGGGAATTAATGGCGCGACCACTCATGATGTTGTTCTTCCGAAAGGGGTGGAAAAAATCCACTTTACTGAGGATGAAGAATTAAACGATATTTTAAACACTTATCATTTTTCTGATCAAGCAACCTATGATTTTATTAAACAAGTCGAGCAAAAATATCCAAATACATTATTTGTTTTGCTAGCAGATCATACGGCAAGATTAAAAAATGCCGGGGATTTTTTAAATTATTTAATTCCTTTTGCTATTTATTCTCCAAAATTACCTGCACAATATATTGATTCATTTATTTCGCAGCGAGATATTGCGCCAACCTTAACAGATTTAGTATTAGGCGATTATCGTAAACTGGCGCCATCTTTTAGTGGTAAATCATTAATAAGAGAACATAATTTCTTTGGTGATTTTTATAGCAATGGTATTTTGGGCTTAGTTAAAAATAATGTGATGTTAAAAATGGTAAATAATCAAATTAAATGTTTTGATGTTAGCGATTTTAAACCAAAAGAAATAACTTGCCCGCAAGAAGCAGCCACTTGGGCCAATGAAATTAAATCTTTTACCAATGCTCAACAAGAATTGCTATTTAAAGGTAAGACACAAGAGTTTTCAAAATTTAGAGAAGCCATTGATTCTGGTGAAGAAAAATAAGGATTCTTTTAGATAATTATTGCATTTTTATGGTGCGATGTTAAAATTCAACCTTCCTGTCGTCGCTGAGTTAGAGATCGGCGAACGATGAATTTAAATCAACCCTTATAAGAGGATTATAATATGTCTCTAAGTACAGAAAAAAAAGCAGCAATTATTGCTGAATTTGGTCGTGAAGCAAATGATACAGGTTCTTCTGAAGTGCAAATCGCTTTATTAACAGCGCAAATTAATCACTTACAATCTCACTTCGCAGTACACAAAAAAGACCATCACGGTCGTCGTGGTTTATTACGTATGGTTTCTCGTCGTCGTAAATTATTAGATTACTTAAAACGTACTAATTTAGAGCTTTATACAACAACTATCGCTCGTTTAGGTTTACGTCGCTAAGATTTAATCCAAAATTTAAAAGGCTTTCATTTTTATGAAAGCCTTTTTTGTTATTTACATTTTATTTACTTAATTTGCTTATTTGTTTTTTGTTCTAATCCATAAATCCGCATATTTTACAAAGGTAGAATGGGCAGAAAGAATGGCAAGTAAAAACCCTTCCTTACCATCTAAAAAACCACGTTTTAAAATATACATTTTCATAAAGCAACCAATGGCATGAGTAATGCCTTGAAAAATTGTCGCTTTTTTGCCAGCTTTTTCACGTTGATCTGCCCAAGCTTTCGCATAGCCGGCTGATTTTACTAAATAATGATGAAGACTATCATAAGTGTAATGATCAAGATCCCCTTTAAGTTCTTGCAATGTCGCACCTTGAGGAATTTCAACCTTCTCATGTACAAGGCTGTCGTTATAACGAGTTAGCGCCGTCGGATAAAGGCGAATAACAAAGTCGGGATACCAACCAGAGTGTTTTATTTTTCGCCCAAAGACTTCGCTTAATCTTGGTAATTTATAAATAAAATCTTTATGATCGGCATTTACAGCTTGAATAATGGCATTTTTTAATTCATTACTAATAACTTCATCAGCATCAAGCCACAACGTGTAATCAGAGGTGACATATTGCTGGGCTAATTGGCGTTGTTTACCAAATCCTGGCCAATGTTTATTTTGATAAAATTTAGCACCATATTGTTTGGCAATTTCTTCCGTATTATCCGTACTTCCAGAGTCTAGAATAATAATTTCATTCACCCAATCTTTTGCAGAATCTAAGGCTCTTGGCAAATTACGCCCTTCATTTTTAACGATCATCACAAGACTAATGGTTGGCATTGTTTATCCTTTTTTTTCTAAATTAGCGAAACATTATAGCATTGATGCCAGAGTTTTTAGCGTAAGATTCAATAGAAATATGTTATTATTGGCAATTTTTAAGAAGGAAAATATATGCGAGAACCTTGTCCCTGCCAATCAGGCTTAAGCTATGTGGAATGCTGTGAGCCACTACATTTAAAAAAATGCTATGCGGATACGGCATTACAATTAATGCGGTCAAGATACTGCGCTTTCGTCAAAGGGAATGTGGATTATATTATTGAGACAACGCTACCCAACCAGCAAAAATTATTAAGCAAACAAGCATTAATAGATTGGGCGAAATCCGTACAATGGCAAGGCTTAACTATTTTAGAATTTAAGGAAAAACTGACCAAAAATAAAAGTAAGGTTCATTTTGAAGCATTATTTAAAAATGAAGAAGGCGATCAAGTACACAATGAAATGTCATTATTCGTTTCCCTTGCTGGTCGCTGGTATTTTGTTGATCCAACAGTAGAATTACCCTCACAAAAATCTTCTTGTGTTTGTGGTTCAAAGAAAAAATTTAAACATTGTTGTGGAGGTTATTTATGGCAATTTTACAACAGCAATTAAAAACATTTACCCAGCTTTTTTGTGCAAGATTTGAAAAAAATAAATTATCTCAAGCCGCGGGCTATTTAACTTATAGCACAATGCTGGCATTTGTCCCTTTAATTTTAGTGGTCTTTTCTATTTTTTCCGCTTTCCCGGTTTTTAATGAATTAACAATGGAATTAAAAACCTTCATTTTTACTAATTTTGCCCCAGATATTGGTGATACGGTGGGGAAATATCTTGATCAGTTTGTGAGTAATGCGAAGCAAATGAGTGTAGTGGGTGTGGTGGGATTAATCGTTGTAGCCTTATTGCTGATCCACTCCATTGATACAACGTTAAATAGCATTTGGCAAAATACAGATGAGCGTCCGTTAATTTCTTCCTTTGCTATTTATTGGGTGATTTTAACCTTAGGTCCCGTGATTATCGCCATTAGTTTAGCTGTAAGCCAATATGTTTCTAATTTTGCATCTTCAATGTTAAATACCGAGTCCAGTAGTTTTTTGGGTCTTGAGCTATTAAAAATTGTGCCCTTTTTCTTAACTTGGTTTATTTTCACATTAATTTATTTAATTGTGCCAAATACTAAAGTAAGAGCCGTAGATTCTTGCGCAGGCGCATTAATTGCAGCGGTGTTCTTCACTTTAGGAAAGCAGATTTTTGGCTGGTATATTACAACATTTCCTTCTTACCATTTAATTTATGGTGCTATGGCCACCTTGCCGATTTTGCTGGTATGGATCCAACTAAGTTGGCTTGCCATTTTACTTGGTGCCCAATTATCTGCGGTATTAGGTGAAATGAATACACTGAAAAATAAGAATATGATAGAACAGGAAATAAAGGAAAAAATATGATTGCATTTATTCAGCGAGTAACATCGGCTAATGTTAAAGTAGAAAATAAAATGATCGGTGAAATTTCCCAAGGATTATTAATTTTACTTGGGGTTGAAAAAACTGATGATGAAACAAAAGCTGAAAAGTTATTAGAAAAAGTATTAAATTATCGCGTGTTTTCTGATGATGGCGGGAAAATGAATTTAAATGTTAAGCAAATTAATGGCGAAATTTTAGTGGTTTCACAATTTACCTTAGTTGCTGATACTAATAAAGGCTTACGCCCAAGTTTTTCCAAAGGTGCGCCGCCAGCAGAAGCGAATCGTTTATATGAATATTTTGTGGCAAAAGCCAAAGAACAAATTACAACCGAAACAGGCTCTTTCGCTGCGGATATGAAAGTGAGTTTAACTAATGACGGGCCAGTAAGTTTTTGGCTTCAAGTTTAAAAATTATGCAAAAAATAACATTAAATCCCATTCCCTTTGTAGAAGGCGAAATTCAATTACCCGGCTCGAAAAGTTTAACAAATCGTGCCTTATTATTATCGGCATTAGCTAAAGGCACCACAAAATTAAGCAATTTATTAGACAGCGATGATAGTCGCTATATGCGTAATGCCTTGCAAGCTTTAGGGGTGAAATTACACTTTAATGACGATTTTACCGAATGTGAAGTTCAAGGGGCTGAAGGGCATTTTAATTGGCAAAGTGGCTTGGCATTATATCTTGGCAATGCCGGTACTGCGATGCGAATGTTAACGGCAGCTTTATGCTTAAAAGGTGAAACTAAGGCGGAAGTTGTGTTAACAGGGGAAGAGCGTATGAAAGCGCGCCCCATTGCACATTTAGTGGAAGCATTACAACAAGCAGGAGCGGATATTCAATATTTTGAATCCCAAGGTTACCCGCCTTTAGTGATAAAAAATACTGGCTTAAAAGGTGGCAAAGTTCAAATTAATGGTTCAATTTCATCACAATATTTAACGGCATTACTTATTGTCGCACCCTTTGTAGATAGCCAGTTAGAAATTGAAGTGGTGGGGGATTTTGTTTCTAAGCCTTATATTGAAATGACCATTGCAATGATGAAAGATTTTGGCGTAGAAGTACAATGGCTTTCAGAAAAATCCTTCTTAGTCAGTGGCAATCAAATATATCGTAGCCCAGGCTCTTACACCGTCGAAGGGGATGCTTCTGCCGCCTCTTATTTTTTAGCCGCAGGTGCTATTAAAGGTAAAGTGAAGGTAAAAGGTATTGGTAAAAATTCAGTACAAGGTGATCGTAAGTTTGCGGATATTTTAGAAAAAATGGGAGCAAAAATTACCTATGGGGATAATTTTATTCAAGCTGAAAAAGGAAATTTACAAGGATTTGATTTAGATTTAAATGCCATTCCAGATGCAGCTATGACTTTTGCAATGACAGCATTATTTGCTCAAGGTGAAACTGTGATTCGTAATATTTACAATTGGCGAGTAAAAGAAACCGATCGCCTTTATGCGATGGCCACTGAATTACGTAAAATAGGGGCCACGGTAGAAGAGGGGAAGGATTATATTCGAGTACAGCCATTGAAGTTGGCAGATTTTAAAGAGGCAGAAATTGAAACCTATAATGATCACCGAATTGCTATGTGTTTTGCCTTAATTGCCCTTTCTAATACTGCGGTGACAATTTTAGATCCCCGTTGTACCCATAAAACATTTCCGCAATTTTTTACAGAATTTAACAAAATTGTACAGCACTTTTAATCAATAGGTTTAAGCGGTTGGTGGCATTTTTTACAAAAGTAATTCATTTGCTTACGTAATATTTTATTATGGCGACGAAGAGTGAGGTGATGGGTTTGGCACTGGCATTGATAAGCAAAGGTTTTCCCTTGCACAGATTGGGTGTCAAATTGGTGGCAAACATCCGCCTCTAAACCAAAGACTTGTTGCATTATTCCTTGCCATTCCTTGCCGTGAGGTTTTACGCGACCAAAAAGCTGAAAAACTAAAAGATGCGCCAATTCATGGGGGACCACTTGCCGGATAAATTCTTGAGGATTTTCACTTAATAAAGTGGGATTAAACCGGATCTCATTTTTTTGTAAATAAGCAGCCCCAGCTTTTAATCCACGAATTTGGTAATTAATTTCAGGGAAAGGGAAGTCTTGATTAAAATATTGCTTAGCTAAAGTGAGGCAGTTTTTTAGACGACGTATAACTTGCATTTTTAATTCACGAGATAGCATCAGATTTCCTAAAAAGAACCTAAAACGAAAAAGGCACGATAAACGTGCCTTTAAGCCGAAATTTATATTATTTTAAACCCGCAGCCGCACGTAATTCTTCCGCACGATCAACGCGTTCCCAAGGGAATTGTTCACGACCAAAGTGACCATATGCTGCTGTATCACGATAAATTGGTTGAATAAGATCAAGCATTTTAATTAAACCGTAAGGACGTAAATCAAAGAATTCACGAACCAGTTTAACTAATAAATCTTCACTTACTTTAGCTGTACCGAACGTTTCGACCATAATTGATGTTGGTTCAGCAACCCCGATTGCATAAGATAATTGAATTTCACAACGATCAGCGAGGCCTGCAGCCACAATGTTTTTAGCAACATAACGAGCAGCATAAGCAGCAGAACGGTCAACTTTTGAAGGATCTTTACCAGAGAATGCACCACCACCATGACGAGCAGCACCACCGTAAGTATCCACAATAATTTTACGACCAGTTAAACCACAGTCACCCATTGGACCACCAATAACAAAACGCCCAGTTGGATTAATAAAGAATTTAGTGTCTTTGCTTAATAATTCTGCCGGCAAAATTGGTTTAATAATTTCATCCATTACCGCTTCACGAATGGTTTCTTGACTTACGTGGTCAGCATGTTGCGTTGAAAGTACGACAGCATCAATACCAACAACTTTATTGTTTTCATATTTTAATGTAACTTGGCTTTTTGCATCTGGGCGTAACCAATCTAAGGTACCATTTTTACGTACTTCTGCTTGGCGTTCCATTAAACGGTGAGCATAAGTAATAGCAGCAGGCATGAACACTTCAGTTTCATTTGTTGCATAGCCGAACATAATACCTTGGTCACCAGCACCTTGTTCTAAAGGTGTTTGGCGATCAACGCCTTGGTTAATATCTGAAGATTGTTTACCAATACCATTTAAAACTGCACAAGAATGACCATCAAAGCCCATATCTGATGAAGTATAACCAATATCGCAAATAACTTGGCGAGCGATATTTTCTACATCGACCCAAGCTGAAGTAGTGATCTCTCCTCCCACTAAAGCCATACCTGTTTTTACATAGGTTTCACAAGCCACACGAGCTTTTGGGTCTTGCTTTAAAATTTCATCTAAAACGGCATCTGAAATTTGATCCGCAATTTTATCTGGATGACCTTCTGATACGGATTCAGAAGTAAATAAATATGATGACATAATTCCCCTTAATTTGGATGTTTTAACGTCTAGACGGCTATAATATACTTTTCTTTCTAAAAGGCAAGAATAAATCGCCCCTTCATAAAGAAAAAGCAATGCGGATCCAACATTGCTTTTTCTTTCCTATATTTTCCAAATATTTTTTATAAAAGGAATAATCTTAGATAAGGAATCTGGAATGGAGATTAGGCTTAAATTCATTTCTGTTTCTTTTCCTTTTGGAGGGCAAAAAGCAAGGTGTGAATTGACATCATTAATAGGCCGCCAACGAATTGGTGTTGCGGACCGCTTGCTTGGATAAAACCCAATAGTTGGAATATTCAGTGCTGCACTGACGTGAAGCGGGCCTGTGGAGCCACTAACAAATAAATCCGCACAAGCAAGAGAAGCGGTAAAATCTTGTAAGCCTTGATTTTTATCATAAATCACCACTTTTGGATGAGAGATTAGGGTTGCTAATTGGTGAGCTTGTTCACTTTCCCCAGGGCCTGCGCTTAAAATAATTTGGCAATCAAATTGTTGTAATAAGGCTAAGCTTAGATCGGCATATTGTTGTAAATTTAAATTCGTAGCTGAGCCACCAGAACCACTATGAATAAAAATCCATTTTTTATGAATATCAAGATTTAAGGTTTGTGCAAGAAATTGTTTTTGTTGTTGTGTTTGCTTTAAGGAAAGAGTTAAGTATGGAGGCTGAATAGCGGGTATTTTTACATTTTGAGACTGTAAAAAATATTTGACTAGATCAAGGTTATATTCAAATTCTGCTTTTAAAGATTGAGAACGACGTTGAGTTAAACGGTGATTATATAAATATTGGAAAATCTTAGTCGCAGGAGCTAATCGGTATGGGATTTTACTCAAAAAAGTGAGCTTTGCATTATGCCAACTAGAAAAAAAACTAATAGAGGCATCAAAATGTTGTTCTTTAATATGAGTAATTAATTGTTTTATTGCTATTTTATCATTGTGATCGGTATCAATAATAATTTTGTCAATATATGGGCATAATTCTGCCATAGGTGCGGTATATGAAGGAACTAGCGCAGTAATTTCTAATTGAGGCATTGCCTTTTTTAATAAGCATAAAGCCGGAAAAATTAACATAAAATCGCCAAGCTTATCATTACGGATAACCAATAGTTTTTGCATAATATTTTAAGTAAAGAGTTCAATAATAAATAAGTAAGTGAAACATTCTAGCAAAGATTAAAGAAATAATGGAAAAAATATTTTTATAAACTTAGTGATTCCTTGCTTTTTTAATTGAATGACGTATAATCTGCAAGCTTTTTGTCTATATATACAGAGAAAAAAGTAAGCAATCCCACTCCTTCGATGTGGGTTTCTTTTTTTATTTAAATTATTGAGGAAGGTTATGGTAACCATTCGTTTATCTCGTGGCGGTTCTAAAAAACGCCCATTTTATCAAATCGTAGTTGCTGACAGCCGTTGCCCACGTGACGGTCGCTTTATTGAGCGTGTTGGATTTTTTAACCCATTAGCACAAGGTCAAGCTGAACGTCTTCGTTTAAACTTAGAACGTGTTGAAGCATGGGTTGAAAAAGGTGCATCTTTATCTGATCGTGTAAGCACTTTAGTTAAAGAAGCTAAAAAATCTGCTTAATAGCAATAAATTTTTGAGGTGAGTAAAATGGAAGAGCAACGTATTGAAGTCGTAGGTAAATTTGGTTCTACATATGGCATTCGTGGTTGGTTACGCGTTTATTCATCTACTGAAAAAGCTGAAAGTATTTTTGCTTATCAACCTTGGTTTTTAAAAATCAAGGGGCAATGGCAACAAGTTGAGTTAGAAACTTGGAAGCAACATAATCATGAGTTCATCGCTAAATTAGCGGATATTGAAGATCGTGAAACAGCACAAACCTTAACAAATGTTGAAATCGGTGTGGATTTATCAGTGTTCCCAGAGTTAGGGGATGATGATTATTATTGGCATGATTTAATCGGTTGTGAGGTGATTAATCTGAAAGGTTATCACTTAGGGAAAGTGTCTGAAATGCTAGAAACAGGGGCTAATGATGTGCTTGTTGTTAAAGCTAATGGTAAAGATGCTTTTGGTAAACAAGAACGATTAATTCCGTTCTTGCATAAACAAGTAGTTAAAAGAGTAGATCTCACCACCAAGACTATAGAGGTGGATTGGGACGCTGGTTTCTAAACTCAGGTAAGCGAAACGGCTTTGGTTGTAGCATTAAACACAAAAAGGAATTTATATGTGGATTGGGATTATTAGTCTTTTCCCGGAAATGTTCAAAGCTGTAACGGATTTTGGGGTAACAGGAAGAGCGGTTAAACAAAATCTCTTGCAGATCCAATGTTGGAATCCTCGTGATTTTACATTAGATAAACATAAAACTGTAGATGACCGTCCTTATGGTGGTGGTCCAGGTATGCTAATGATGGTGCAACCTTTAAAGGATGCGATTCAAGCTGCCAAGCAGGAAGCAGGAGAAGGAGCAAAGGTAATTTACCTTTCTCCTCAAGGTCGTCCTCTTGATCAAGCAGGAGTAGAAAGTCTTGCAAAGAATCAAAAATTGATTTTATTGTGTGGGCGCTATGAAGGCATTGATGAAAGATTAATTGAATCTGAAGTTGATGAAGAATGGTCAATTGGTGATTATGTACTAACAGGCGGGGAATTACCTGCAATGGTATTAATTGATACTGTAGCAAGATTTATTCCTAATGTGTTAGGTAAGAAGGCATCTGCAGAAGAAGATTCTTTTGCGCAAGGGTTGCTTGATTGTCCACATTATACTCGTCCGGAAGTGCTTGATAATTTAACTGTACCACCCGTGCTAATGTCGGGTAATCATGAAGAAATACGTAAATGGCGATTAAAAAAATCGCTAGAACGTACGTGGTTGCGCCGTCCTGAGCTCTTAGAAGGCCTAGCTCTGACTGACGAACAAAATAAGCTGCTTGCTCAAATTAAAGAAGAGCACAGCGGATCAGTTAATCCTAGGACATTAAAAGGTTGATTATTATGAGTAACATCATTAAACAAATCGAACAAGAACAGTTAAAACAAAATATTCCAAGTTTCCGCCCAGGTGATACTTTAGAAGTTAAAGTATGGGTTGTAGAAGGTAGCAAACGTCGTTTGCAAGCATTCGAAGGCGTGGTTATTGCAATTCGTAACCGTGGCTTGCACAGTGCATTCACTTTACGTAAAACATCAAATGGTATGGGCGTAGAACGTGTTTTCCAAACTCATTCACCAATTATTGATAGCATCACTGTTAAACGTAAAGGTGCTGTACGTCAAGCGAAACTTTACTACTTACGTGAACGTTCAGGTCGTGCTGCACGTATTAAAGAACGTCTTGGTAAAAAATAATAAAGCGTTTTTTATTATTGGAAGCTAAGCCTAAGGGCTTAGCTTTTTTTGTATCTATTTAAAAAATACATATAAAAAAGCCGTCAATAAAGACGGCTTTTATACTTGATAAATACAATATTATGAACGTTTCATCACTTCAAAAAATTCATCATTGGTTTTAGCAACCATTAATTTATCAATTAAGAATTCCATAGCTTCCACTTCACCCATAGGATTAAGAATTTTACGTAAAATCCACATTTTTTGTAATTCATCAGGTGTTGTAAGCAGATTTTCTTTACGAGTACCAGAACGGTTAAAGTCAATTGCAGGGAAAATACGTTTTTCAGCAATTTTGCGAGAAAGATGTAATTCCATATTACCGGTACCTTTGAATTCTTCAAAGATAACTTCATCCATTTTAGACCCTGTATCAACAAGAGCCGTTGCGATAATAGTTAAACTACCACCTTCTTCAACATTACGTGCAGCACCGAAGAATCGTTTTGGACGATGTAAAGCGTTAGCATCTACACCACCAGATAAGATCTTACCAGAAGTAGGAGTTACCGTATTATAAGCACGGGCCAAACGAGTAATACTATCTAATAGAATAATCACATCTTTTTTATGTTCAACAGAACGTTTTGCTTTTTCAATTACCATTTCAGCAACTTGAACGTGACGAGATGCAGGTTCATCAAAAGTAGAAGCAATTACTTCCCCTTTAACTGAGCGTTGCATTTCCGTTACTTCTTCTGGACGTTCATCAATAAGTAATACGATCAGTTCACATTCTGGATAGTTATGAGTAATACTTTGGGCGATATTTTGTAATAACATTGTTTTACCCGCTTTTGGCGGAGCCACAATAAGACCACGTTGACCACGACCAATAGGCGAGGCTAGATCTAAAATACGTGCAGTTAAATCTTCTCTTGAACCATTACCTCGTTCCATTCTTAAACGAGAGTTTGCATGTAAAGGTGTTAAGTTTTCAAATAAGATTTTATTACGAGAAACTTCAGGACGATCATCATTTACGCGATCAACTTTTAATAAAGCAAAATAACGTTCACTTTCTTTTGGTGGACGAATTTTACCTTCAATTTTGTCACCAGTTTGTAAATTAAAGCGTCGTATTTGACTAGGGGAAACATAGATATCATCAGAACCAGCAAGGTAGGAACTATCGGCAGAACGGAGGAAGCCAAAGCCATCAGGTAAAATTTCTAGAACGCCGCCTCCGAAAATATCTTCGCCACTTTTGGCATGTTGTTTTAAGATTGAAAAGACAACGTCTTGTTTGCGTAAACGAGCCAGGTTTTCAAGGCCCATTTTTTCGCCTAAAGAAATCAGATCTGTTATAGGCGTATTTTTGAGTTCAGTTAAATGCATAATTTGAAATAATTTATAGATTAATAATATAAGGTTGGTTAATTGTAGGATGGCAAGAATAGCCAAATAATGGCGAGATTTTACCATTAAAAGTATGTACTGTCTAAAAAAAAGATAAAAAGTTCTTCGATTTTTAGAGGTTTTTTCTAATTTGTGCTATTCTCATTTCAATTTTTTACTAAATAGAATAATAATTATGTCAAATGAACATTTAACTAAGCAACGTTTTGCTGATCTTCCTTTACATCCAAAGGTTTTAAAAGCATTAAATAAAAAAGGCTTTCAGTTTTGTACACCAATTCAAGCTCTTTCTTTACCAATTAGTCTTTCTGGCAAAGATGTAGCAGGCCAAGCACAAACAGGAACGGGTAAGACCATGGCGTTCTTAACTGTCACCTTTAGTCATTTATTAACTCATCAAACGGCGACAGCAACGGGAAAAGGTGACATTAAAGCACTGATTTTAGCGCCAACTCGTGAACTGGCCGTTCAAATAAATGAAGATGCACAGATTTTAACGCAAGAAACTGGGTTAAAAACAGGTTTAGCTTATGGTGGTGATGGTTATGATAAACAAGTTCAGGCTATTGAAAATGGTGTGGATATTTTAATCGGAACGACGGGGCGAGTTATTGACTATGTGAAACAAGGTATTATTTCTCTTGATCAAATTCAAGTCATTGTGTTGGATGAAGCAGATCGTATGTTTGATCTAGGTTTTATTCGTGATATTCGTTATTTGTTAAGAAAAAGTCCCTCACCAAAAGAGCGTTTAACTTTATTATTTTCTGCAACCTTATCTCATAAAGTAAGAGAATTAGCTTTTGAAGATATGAATGATCCTGAATATGTAGAAGTGGAACCATTACAGAAGACCGGTCATCGAATTAAAGAAGAGCTTTTTTACCCATCAAATAAAGATAAAATGGCTTTGTTAATGACATTATTAGAAGAAGAATGGCCTGATAGAGCGATTATTTTTGCCAATACTAAACATAGTTGTGAAGATATTTGGGGATATTTAACGGCAGATGGTCATCGTGTTGCATTATTAACGGGTGATGTAGCTCAGAAAAAGCGCTTGTCATTATTAAAACAATTTACAGATGGTGATTTAGATATTTTAGTCGCAACAGATGTGGCAGCTCGTGGTTTACATATTCCTGAAGTGACGCATGTGTTTAATTATGATTTACCAGATGATAGAGAAGATTATGTTCATCGTATTGGGCGCACAGGTCGTGCCGGTGAAAGTGGTGTTTCCATTAGTTTTGCGTGTGAAAGATATGCAATGAATTTACCAGCAATAGAAGAATATATAGGTCATCATATTCCTGTTAGTCAGTATGATGAACAAGCTTTATTGCAAGATTTACCAAAACCACATCGCTTAAAGAAAGGGCCTCGTCCTCAGCAAAAAAAGAACGTCGGGAATACTTCTTATCCAAAACGTAAGCATTAATTTAAATAAAAAACCGAGTATAAACTCGGTTTTTTTAGCATTAAATTTTAAGCAGTTTGAGATTTCATTGTTAAACTTTGAAGCTTACGCATAATGTAGTTAAGTAAAACGCCATAAGCTGGTACAAATAATACGATACCAATAAAGAGTTTAAATAAATAATCTACAAAACCGATTTCCATCCAATGAGCAGCCATAAATGGATCACTACTTGCATAGAAAGCAATAGCAAAGAATAAATAAGTATCAGCCATAGAACCGAAGGTCATAGAACAAGTTGGTGCTATCCACCAAGTTTTTAATTGGCGTAAACGATTAAAAACAACCACATCCAATAACTGCCCAAAGGCATAAGCTGCGAAGCTGGCAAAGGCAATACGGAAAACAAAGAAATTAAAGGTCATTAAAGCGTCTAATCCTTGATATTGACTATCAAGAAATACAGTTGAAATAACATAGCTAATTATTAACGCGGGTATCATTACAATAAAAATAATCCAACGAGCAAGTTTTGCCCCAAAGATTCTTACGGTTAAGTCAGTTGCTAGAAAAATAAATGGGAAGGTTAAGGTTCCATAAGTACTATGAAAAGAAAAATCTTCAGCAAAGCCAATGGCTTTTAATGGAAGAAAGACTTCAAAAGGAATTTGAACTAAATAGTTACTGGCTGTAATGATAAAAATATGGAAAAAACTTAATAGGATAAGAGATTTACGTTTTTGTTGATCGTCAAAGATCACGGAAATGTTTTTCATGTTATACCTTTTTAAAGATTAATGGGGTGAGGGAACCCAATAAATTAAAACTTATAATCTTTATGACTTTGTGTCATAAAGATTCCTTGAAATAAATACTTATTTTTTATATGCAACGGCTTCAACTTCAACTAACACATTCTTAGGAAGTGTTTTTACTGCCACAGTGGATCTTGCCGGAGCAGAATTGGGGTTAAAGTAAGAGGCATACACTTCATTAAAATCCGCAAAGTTATTCATATCAGATAAATAACAAGTGGTTTTAAGGACATTTTCATAAGAACTACCGGCAGCTATTAATACCGCTTTTAAATTTTCCATGACTTGTTTTGATTGTTCTTTAATGCCTCCTTCTACAATTTCCATTGTTTCAGCAATAAGAGGAATTTGACCTGAAGTAAAAATTAAATTACCTAAACTTGTACCTTGATTATAAGGCCCAATCGCCGCAGGCGCTTTAGAGGTTGCAATAATCGTTTTCATAAAGTGTCCTTTAAATAGTAGGTATGCTTCATAAGCAAAAAGAACGCTTTACCTTCCTTCATTTTTAAGGGGGTAAGAAGCTCATTTTTATAAAATATTAAGTATCTTTTTTCTTTTTGTGTAAAAAAGGAGTAAATAATACGAAATAAAAAAAATAATTCAAGTAGAAAGCATAATTTTGTCACAAAAGTCCTCTCTTTTTTGCTATCCTTACACTCCTTAAAACAATTTTATTTGTAGTGGATAAAAATAATGAACATGGAAAAAATTGAAGAAAAAGTATCAGAAGTGTCAGATTCAAATGAAGAAACAACACACTTCGGCTTTAAAACCGTCGCTAAAGCCGAAAAACAAAAAATGGTTGCCAATGTTTTTCATTCAGTAGCCTCTAAATATGATTTAATGAATGATCTTCTTTCTTTTGGTATTCATCGAGTATGGAAACGTTTTACTGTTGATTGTTCTGGAGTACGTAAAGGTCAAAAAATTCTAGATTTAGCGGGTGGAACAGGTGATTTTACAGCTAAATTTTCTCGAATTGTCGGTGAAACAGGTGAAGTTGTACTTGCGGATATTAACTCTTCAATGTTGGAAGTGGGGCGTGAAAAATTACGTAATCTTGGCATTGTTGGCAATGTTGATTATGTACAAGCAAATGCAGAATGCTTGCCTTTTGCTGATAATACTTTTGATTGCATCGTAATTAGCTTTGGTTTGCGGAATGTCACAGATAAAGATAAAGCCTTACGTTCGATGTATCGAGTACTTAAGCCAGGTGGCCGTTTATTAGTTTTAGAATTTTCAAAACCAATTTTTGAACCATTAAAACAGGCGTATAATTTTTATTCTTTTAATATTTTGCCAAAGATTGGTGAAGTTGTTGTAAATGATGGTGATAGTTATCGTTATTTAGCAGAATCAATTCGTATGCATCCAAAACAAGAAACCTTAAAAGAAATGATGATTGATGCCGGTTTTGAAAGTGTGGAATATTATAATTTAAGTGCTGGAATTGTGGCATTACATCGTGGTTATAAATTTTAAAGGATAAAAAATGTTAAATTTTGCTCAATTAACTCAAACATTAATGTTACCGCAAGTTGGCAATGCAGCCATTGAAACAGTATTAAATTATTTAATTAATCGAACACCAAAAGCGGATAAATACTTAACTAAATTAAAAGGACAGGTATTAGCAATTAATATTGAAAAAGTGGAATTCACCTGGTATTTCATTTTTTCAGAGCAAAAAATTGACGTTTTAAAAAATTATGAAGGCGATACGGATTGTCATATTACCATAGCACCTTCTTTATTATTTAAATTACCGAAGAAAAATGAAATTAGTGAGAATATCAATAATAAGTCATTACATATCAGTGGTAATTTAGAAACATTACAATATTTTGTGGCATTACTTGAATTTTTGGAAAAAGATCCTGCAGAATTACTTTCACCTTATTTGGGTGATGTGGTATCTCAAAGTGCGGTATCTTTATTACAAAATTTAACATCGGTATTAAAACAACGTTGTGAACAAAGCCAAGTTTTTTGGAGTGAACGTTTATCGGAAGAATTACAAGTTTTAGCACCAAAATTAGCGGTAATTGATTTTAATGATCAAGTTGAAATACTCGTTGAGCATGCTGATAAAGTCGCAGATAAATTACAACAATTAGAAAATATGTATTCTCAAAAATCTAAACAATAATAGCCAATGAAATTTAAAGATATTAAACATTTTTACCGTATTAGTTGTACTTTTTTAAAATATGGCATAGATGAAAAATTACCTAAAAATACAAAAGTAAAATTATTAAATCGAGTAAGAAAAAGTTTATTTTGGGTAAGAAATAAACATAAGGATAAGCCTTTTGGTATTCGATTACGTTTAGCCCTGCAAGAGCTTGGACCTGTGTGGATTAAATTAGGGCAAATGTTATCAACAAGACGGGATCTCTTTCCACCAGAGATTGCCGATGAACTTGCATTATTGCAAGATCAAGTTGATCCTTTTCTGGGTGAAATTGCTCGCGCTGAAATAGAAAAAGCCTTAGGTGGCCCGTTAGAAACATGGTTTTGTGAATTTAATGAAACAGCCTTAGCCTCAGCCTCTATTGCACAAGTACATACGGCAAAATTTAATGACAATCAAATTCAACATGCTGGTAAAGATATCGTTTTTAAGGTTTTACGCCCAAATATTCAATCACAAATTGATGCAGATTTAAGTTTAATGTATCAAATGGCGGCTTTAATACCTAAGCTTTCTAAAGATGGTTGGCGACTACGTGCAACAGAAGTTATCCAAGAGTATGAAAAAACCTTACGTGACGAGTTAAACTTACTCACTGAAATGGAAAATGCCATACAGTTACGTAATAACTTTGAAGGCAATAATATGTTATACATTCCAGAAATGTATGAGGAATTTTGTCATCAAAATGTTATTGTTATGGAGCGAATTTATGGTATTTCAGTTAGCGATATTGCACGTTTAAAAGCCAATGGAACCAATATGAAATTATTGGCGGAACGTGGTGTTCAAGTATTTTTCACTCAAGTTTTTCGTGATAGTTTCTTCCATGCAGATATGCATCCAGGGAATATTTTTGTTAATCCTCATCATCCAGATGACCCTCAATATATTGGTATTGATTGTGGCATTGTAGGGAAGTTAAGTTATAACGATAAACGCTATTTAGCGGAAACCTTTGTTGCTTTCTTTAATCGTGATTATCGTCGTGTAGCACAAATGCATGTAAATGCTGGTTGGACACCTGAAGATACAGATATTGATGCATTTGAAATGGCTTTTGAAGAAGTTTGTGAGCCTATTTTTGCCAAACCATTATCGGAAATTTCTTTTGGACATGTTTTAATGAACTTATTTGATGTGGCTCGTGAATTTAATATGCAGGTACAACCACAATTAGTGTTATTACAAAAAACCTTACTATATATTGAAGGGTTAGGTCGGCAACTTTATCCTGAATTAGATTTATGGGATACCGCAAAACCTTTTTTACAAGATTGGTTAAAGGAACAAGTTAGCATTAAAACCACATTGAAAAATATGGCAGTGAAGCTACCTTTTTTACAAGAAAATTTGCCAGATTTACCAGAAAAACTTTTCGAAGCGTTACGCCAACAAAAGCAAATTAATGATAATTTAAAGGAAATTAGTAAAAAACTTACGGCACAGCAACGCTGGTGGAAAAAAACATTAGTATTATTATCGGGCAGTGCAGTATTATTTGGGACTTTGCTTCAATACGATAACCTCCCCTTAAGTGTTAGTATTTCATTGTTTTCATTAGGTTTACTAATTTGGATTGTCGGTTTTTTACGTATTGAATGAGTTAAGTCAAAATAAATTGCTTTTGGCTATTGTTCAACAAAGTTAAAAAGAGTATATTTCGCAACGTTTTATTTATTTATAATTAGGGAGAAAATCATGCCTTCACCAATGCAAATTGCAATTATTTTATTAGTAGTGGTATTAATTTTTGGTACAGGAAAATTAAGAAATTTAGGGAAAGATCTTGGCGGCGCATTAAAAGATTTTAAAAAATCAATAAGTAGTGACGATAAAGAAACTGTTAAAGACGCTGATTTTGAAAAAGTAACTGATGCAAAAAAAGAAGCGACAACTGAATCTCAAAAAGCAAAAGACAAAGAGCAGGCATAATTCGTGTTTGATATAGGGTTTTCTGAACTTCTTTTAATCTTAGTGATAGGCTTGTTGGTTTTAGGGCCAACACGCTTACCTATTGCTATTCGAACAGTAATGGGCTGGATTAAAGTTATTCGAGGTATGGCAGAAAGTGTGCAAAATGAAATTTCGCACGAATTGAAAATACAAGAATTAAAAGAGGACATTAAAAAAGTTGAAGCAGTGAATATTGAGCAGTTTTCTCCAGAATTAAGTAAAACAGTTCGTGATTTAAAAGATTCGGCGGAAAAAATAAAGCAAGATTTAAATCAAAATATTCAAAAACAAAAAGAAGATTGGGATAAAAGTATCAAAGAGGTAGATATCCATAATTTTCAAGAGCATCAAGTTGCGCCATCTAGCGAGCTTGAAACTGCTGAAATAGCGACGAATGAGCAAAGTTTACAAGCCAATCAACCGTTAGAAAATAACCATCAAGATTTAAAGGCAAAAGATGGCGAGGAAATATTGCCAGAAATCAATTTTAATTCAGATTATTATTCAACAGATGATGAGCTTGCAGGTATGGATGAAGAGCAAGAAGATTTCGTCTCAGCTAGCCATCCAGGAAAAGAAATCATTAAAGAAAAGGAATAACAGCGTATAATGAGCCATTCTAATGTGGAAGATACACAGCCTTTAATTAGTCACTTATTAGAGCTACGCAATCGTCTATTGCGTAGCATTATTTTTGTTTCAGTGGTTTTTTTAGGATTAGTTTATTTTTCTAATGATATTTATAATTTTGTTGCCCAACCATTGATTTCTGCAATGCCAAAAGGGGCAACAATGATCGCAACCAATATTGCGACACCTTTTTTTACCCCTCTAAAACTGACCTTAGTTGTGTCAATCTTTTTATCTGTACCATTTTTGTTATATCAAGTTTGGGCTTTTATCGCACCGGCATTGTATCAAAAAGAAAAACGATTAATTTATCCTTTATTATTTTCTAGTACATTATTATTTTATCTCGGCGTTGCTTTTGCTTATTATGTTGTTTTTCCGTTAGCGTTTTCATTTTTAACCAAAACAGCACCTGATGGCGTTGCCATAGCTACAGATATTAGTAGTTATTTAGATTTTGTATTGGCATTATTTTTAGCTTTTGGTGTTTGTTTTGAAGTCCCTGTGGCGATTATTTTATTATGCTGGTCTGGAGTGACAACGGTTTCTAGCTTAAAGAAAAAACGTCCATATATAATTGTAGGTGCTTTTGTTATTGGGATGTTTTTAACACCTCCTGATGCCATTTCACAAACCTTATTAGCGATTCCAATTTGTTTATTATTTGAAGTAGGTTTGATTTTTGCGGCTTTTTATCAACCCAAAGAACGAGAAGAGCAAGATCAAGATAATGAAGAGGATAAAGAATAATGACTCAACAAATTTTTACTGGTTTTCCAGCAAGACGTTTACGTCGTTTACGTAAACATAATTTTAGTCGTCGTTTAGTTTCTGAAAACAAATTAACGGTAGATGATTTAATCTATCCAGTATTTATTATGGAAGGTGAAAATCATCGAGAACCGGTTCCTTCTATGCCGAAAGTTGAACGCTTAACTATTGATCAATTATTAATTGAAGCTGAGTTAATCGTGAAATACGGCGTTCCTGTTATTTCTCTTTTCCCTGTAGTAGAAGGGGATAAAAAATCAGAAATGGCAGAAGAAGCATATAATCCGAATGGTTTAGTTCAACGAGCGGTACGTGCTTTAAAACAGCATTTTCCTGAATTAGGAGTATTAACAGATGTAGCCTTAGATCCCTATACTGCTCATGGGCAAGATGGTATTGTTGATGAAGAAGGCTATGTTTTAAATGATGTCACTACGGAAATTTTAGTGAAACAAGCATTATCACATGCGGAAGCTGGGGCTGATATTGTAGCACCAAGTGATATGATGGATGGTCGTATTGGTAAAATTCGTGAAGCCCTAGAAGAACAAGGTTTTATTAATACCCAAATTATGGCTTATTCAGCTAAATATGCTTCTTGTTATTATGGTCCTTTCCGTGATGCGGTTGGGTCTTCAGGTAACTTGAAAGGTGATAAGAAAACTTATCAACTTGATCCTGCAAATGGGAATGAAGGCTTACAAGAAGTGGCACTCGATCTTGCTGAAGGTGCGGATATGGTTATGATAAAACCAGGATTACCTTATTTAGATATGGTTTATCGTGTAAAAGAATATTTTGGTGTGCCAACCTTTGCTTATCAAGTTTCCGGGGAATATGCTATGCATCAAGCCGCCATTGAACAAGGTTGGTTAGCTGAAAAACCAGCAATAATGGAAAGCTTACTTTGTTTTAAACGTGCTGGTGCCGATGGCATTTTAACTTACTATGCAAAACAGGTTGCGCAGTGGTTATATGAAGAAAAGCATTAACATTAATTAAACATAAGGAGGATCAAAATGAAGCTACCTCTAAATGAAGAAATGATTTTATCTGAAAACAAAACTTATATGATTGCAGCCTACATATTTTTTATTTTAGGTTTATTCGGTTTACCAGTATTAGGCCCTATTATTGGTGTTGCAATAGCTTATGCAAAGCGTAACGATGTAGTTGGGACATATTATTATCCCCATTTAAATTGGTTAATTAGAACATTCTGGGTGTCATTTATTGTAGGAATAATTGGCTTTATAACAACCTTTATTTTTATAGGCTGGTTGGTTTTATTATTAAACTTTTGTTGGGTTACGTTCCGAGTTGTTTATGGCTTTGTGCAATTATTAAATAAACAACCTGTAAATGATCAATCCTATTTTATGTAAGTTAATTAACAATAAAGAAGGCATAATAAATATTATGCCTTCTTTTTTATTCAGTGTTGGATGCTTAAAAATTATCTAAAATATCCAATGCATCCGCTAATTTTTTCACAGTAAACACCTGCATATTAGGATCTGCTTTTTTCGGACGATTGGCATAAGGCACAATAGCGCGTTTAAAGCCGTGTTTCGCAGCTTCACTAATACGTTCTTGACCACTTGGCACGGGGCGGATTTCCCCTGCTAATCCCACTTCACCAAAAACCACTAAATCTTGTGGTAATGGCCGATTTCTAAAGCTAGAAATTAATGCTAATAATAAGGCTAAGTCAGCACTGGTTTCCGTAACTTTTACGCCACCAACCACATTCACAAATACATCTTGATCGGACATTTGTAGTCCTCCGTGGCGATGTAATACAGCGAGTAATAGAGCAAGACGATTTTGTTCTAAACCCACAGCAACGCGTCGAGGATTACCTAACATTGATTGATCTACTAAGGCTTGAATTTCTACGAGTAGAGGACGCGTCCCTTCCCATAAAACCATCACTGAACTGCCAGCGGTTTGTTCTTCTCCTCGTGTTAAGAAAATGGCAGAAGGATTTTTTACTTCCTTTAAACCTTGCTCCGTCATACCAAAAACGCCAAGTTCATTGACAGCACCAAAACGGTTTTTATGGCTACGTAAGGTTCTAAAACGAGAATCTGTTTCGCCTTCTAATAAAATAGAGCAGTCAATACAATGTTCCAAGACTTTTGGTCCTGCTAAGGTCCCATCTTTAGTCACATGGCCAACCATAATAATGGCGATTTGCTTTGTTTTCGCATAACGTGTTAAGAAAGAGGCACATTCACGAACTTGGGCAACGCTACCAGGTGAAGATTGAATATCGGCTAAGTGCATGACTTGAATAGAGTCAATAACAATAATTTTAGGTGAAATTTTATCCGCAGCGTGACACAGATTTTCTACTGATGTTTCTGAAAGCATTTGTAATTTATCAGTAGGTAAACCTAAACGTTTAGCGCGCATTGCCACTTGTTGCAAGCTTTCTTCACCGGTAACATAAAGGGCAGACATATTTTTTGCAAGTTGGCACATTACTTGCAATAGTAAGGTACTTTTTCCCGCACCAGGATGACCACCAATAAGAATGGCACTACCTGGAACAATACCGCCACCTAAAACCCGATCTAACTCATTAAATCCACTGCTAAAACGTGGCATTTCTTCTAAACTAATTTCAGATAAGGTTTGAATTTTTCCTTGTACCCGTCCAGCATAGCCACTAAAACGATCACCTTTACTTGTGCTAACAGGACCAATACGAACTTCGGTTACTGTATTCCAAGCTTTACAAGCGGAACACTGCCCTTGCCAACGGGCGAATTCGGCCCCACAGTCATTACATACATATGCTTTTTTTGCTGATTTTGCCATAATTATGCTTCTTTGTTACTGTTAATATTTAAGATCATTAATGCTAATAAACGTAAGTTTTGTTCTTTACTACTAAGTAATATTTGTAAGCTTTTAATTGCTTGTTGGTTATTTTTTGTTTGGCTATGTTGTAAGATGATTTCTTTTATTTTCTCATAAACGATTTGATTATTTTCTAATAATTCAAGGAGTAGGTGTTGTTCAAAATATTGTTGTTGTATTGGTGGTAAAAAAGAAATTTGCTCTGTGATGAGGTAAGCATTTTCTTTATAAAAATTAAAAATATTAAAGAATGACATAATGTATTCCAGCGTATGAGAAAAACTGTTACTAAAATAGGAAGTATCAAAGAGGAAAAGATCTTCAATTAAATGTTGTTCAATTTGTAATAATTTTTTTATTTTCTGTGTATTTTCTAGTGTTGTAAAACTATCCCAAATAGTCGCCCAATCTTGATAGTTTAGATTCGATATTCCCGCAAGTAAGTAACCACGCTTAGCTTTGCTACTGGAACAGAAAAATAAATTTTCTAATGGTAATTGACGAACAAAATCTAATAAATCATTAACTGTTCCTTGCTTTAATTCTAATTCAAGTTCACATATTGGCGTTTGTTTATCTTTTGTTAGAATTTTCCCTTCATCTAAAGCAACTTCAATCTCTGTATGATTATCTAATGTTACTAGCCATATTGAGCGATTAAAATCTGTACGGAAAACCATTTTAATATTATTTTGATGACAAGGTAATTCAATAGAATAACGTTGGCATAATTCTTCTAATGCAACTTTATCTTCTTTTAATGGCAAATTATATTCTGGTCGGCTATGTAATCCCCCGACAATACTGCCTTCTGTTTTAAAGGTTAAAGTAAAATTGTGATCTTGTTGGCGGATTCGTAAGCCCATTTTATTTTTTGCCAATAAATGGTCAGGACTATCATAATAAGTATTAGCAAGGAATTGATTTTGTGGTGCTGAGTATTGCTGCATAAAGTTTTTTAAGGGTTCAATACTTTGTGGATAAAGTTGTAATTTTAGTTCAATTTCTTGATTCATTTTTAGCTACCTAGTCGTAATTTTGTTTAGTTGGTCATAAGTCTAACGGAATAAATGAAAAAATGTCATTTTTTTCTAGGAAAATTGTGTATTTTTATAAAAATAATGTAGAATTGCCGCAAGTATTCCACCACTACCTCAAGGAGCTATTTTCATGGGAATGAATAATATTTTAGGGTTATTTGCTAACTCACCATTTAAACCATTGCAACATCATTCAGATAAAGTTACTGAATGTTGTAGTTATTTAGTATCATTTTTTGATGCTACTTTTGCTAATAATTGGGAAGAAGCAGAACGTATTCGTAACATCATTTCAAATGAAGAAAAGGAAGCGGACACCTTAAAACGAGAAGTTAGATTAACCTTGCCTCATGGTTTATTTATGCCTATCGAAAGAACTGATTTATTAGAGTTAACAACTCAACAAGATAAATTAGCTAATTATGCGAAAGACATTGCCGGTAGAATGATTGGACGTCAATGTGCATTTCCTCAATCAATGAAACTTGAATTTATGGCCTATGTAAAACGTAGTCTAGAAGCCATTGATCAAGCCCATGATGTTATCGGCCAATTAGATAGCCTTTTAGAAACAGGCTTTAAAGGTCGAGAATTAGAATTTGCGAATAAGATGATTAATGAATTAGATCTTATTGAAGATGATACTGATCATATGCAAATTGAATTACGTAAAATGTTGCGTCAAGTTGAATCTGAATATAATCCTGTAGATGTGATGTTTTTATATAAAATCTTAGAGTGGATAGGGGTATTAGCAGATCAGGCTCAACGCGTTGGCTCGCGTATTGAGTTAATGATTGCTCGTACCTAAAGGAAAAAAACATAGGGAAACACTATGGAAATTATTCAAGAATACGGGACTATTCTCGTAATTATTACAGCCATTTTTGGCTTTTTTATGGCTTTTGGAGTCGGAGCAAATGATGTGTCTAATGCCATGGGTACATCTGTGGGGTCTGGTACAATTAATGCAAAGCAGGCAATTATCATTGCAATGATTTTTGAATGTGCTGGTGCATATTTAGCAGGTGGGGAAGTAACTGAAACAATCAAGAGTGGGGTAATTGATACCACACTTTATGTGGCAGAACCTGAAGTTCTCGCATTGGGAATGATGGCTTCTCTATTTTCTGCTGGATTTTGGTTATTAATTGCTTCTCGGATGGGATGGCCAGTATCAACCACTCATACAATTATTGGTGCTGTAATTGGTTTTGCATGTGTTACAGCAGGAGTGGATGCCGTTGAATGGAGTGAAATAGGCAATATTGTAGGGAGTTGGTTTATTACACCTGTAATTGCAGGGATTATTGCTTATGCTATATTTTTTAGTACGCAAAAGTTAATTTTTGATACTGAAACACCTTTTAAAAATGCACAACGCTTTGGGCCTTATTATATGGGCATTACCATTCTCATTATTTGTATTGTTACCATGGTTAAAGGGTTAAAACATGTAGGATTACATTTAACTCAAAATGAAATTATGTTTATTTCTAGTGGTATCGGTATTGCTTCAGTCATTGTGAGCCATTTTTATTTTAAAAGTAAAATTTTTCAAACAAGAATTCAAAAAGGGACTTTTGGTGCAGTAGAAAAAGTATTTAGCATTTTAATGTTATTAACTGCTTGTGCAATGGCATTCGCACATGGTTCAAATGATGTAGCAAATGCCATTGGTCCTTTATCTGCAGTAGTTTCTATTGTTGATAATAATGGTCAAATTTTAGCAAATGCACCTCTTGCATGGTGGATATTACCATTAGGTGCTTTAGGAATAGCGGCTGGCTTGATCATTATGGGATATAAAGTAATGGCAACGATTGGTACAGGTATTACAGATTTAACGCCAAGTCGTGGTTTTGCTGCGCAATTTGCAACTGCAGTAACTGTGGTACTTGCATCAGGAACAGGATTACCTATCTCTACAACTCAAACGTTGGTGGGCGCTATTCTTGGTATCGGATTTGCACGAGGTATTGCGGCATTAAATATGAAAGTTATTCGTAATATTGTCGTTTCTTGGGTAATAACCTTACCAGCAGGTGCATTATTTGTTATTATCATTTACTTTATTTTACGTGCATTTTTTCATTAATGGTTAAATTTATCACTCTTGCCGTAAAACTCCGCTTTTAAGGCCGGAGATGTAAGGCGAAACGTATAAATAAATCAGGGCAGGGCTTGTCCGTAGAGCTTGTGAAGTGAATGACATTAGTTATCAGCAACAAGAACCCACCGAAAGTAACTTGCCACAAGGTAAGAACTAGTAGGAATCCCCACACTTTAGGGTGGGGAGGAGGTCAATATTTTTCAGATTATTAGGATTTTTTATGTTAAAACTCATTAAAATAGTAGCGTCAATATTTTTTCTTTGTTTCTTTTCTTCAATAGTGAATGCGACAACAAAATATATTACAGAAGATCTTAATACTTTTTTTAGGGCTGGAGCCGGTGATCAATATCGTATTTCTGGTGCGATTAAAGCAGGAGAAAAGGTAACGGTCTTATCAACAAAACATCGCTATTCTTTAGTGAGAGATTCTCGTAATCGTGAAGGTTGGATTCTAAATCGTGAATTAAGTGATACGCCAAGTAGTAAAGATGAAAATCCATTATTAAAAACCAAAATTCAAGATCTCACCTTAAAACTTAATGAAATTGACAATGTATGGAAGCAAAGAGTGAGTGAAATGCAACGACGTACTCAACAAGCTGAAAGTCAGAGCAATATGTTGCTAGAAGAAAACTCACAACTAAAGCGTGAAATTGAAATTGTCAAAAATAAAAATAGTAGCTTAGAAGCAATGCTTGATGCTGAAAAACAAGCTATAGCCATTCAATGGTTTATTTATGGTGGCTCTGTTCTTGGGGTAGGTTTATTATTAGGATTAATTTTACCTTTAATTTGGCCTAAAAAACGCCGAGGTTATAATGGTAGATGGTCGTAACGCGTCACATTAGAGAGAGCTATAAAGTTTATATGAACATTTATCTTGTTGGCGGGGCGGTTAGAGATCATTTACTCGGTTTAGGGATTAAAGACCGTGATTGGGTGATAGTTGGGGAAACACCAGAAAGTCTTAAACAAAAAGGATTTCAACAGGTGGGTAATGATTTCCCTGTATTTATTCATCCAAAAACCAAAGAAGAATATGCATTAGCACGCACAGAGCGTAAACAAGGACAAGGTTATACAGGATTTGTTTGTGATTTTTCCCCTGAAATCTCTTTAGAAGAAGATTTAATTCGTAGAGATCTCACGGTAAATGCCATTGCACAAGATAAAAAAGGTAATTTAATTGATCCTTTTGGTGGTTTACAAGATCTAAAGCAAAAACAATTACGACACGTCTCAAAAGCATTTGAAGATGATCCTTTACGAGTCTTGCGAGTTGCGCGTTTTTTAGCTCGCTTTTATCATCTTGGATTTTCCATCGCACCAGAAACATTACAATTAATGGAGGCGATGGTTGCAAAAGGAGAATTGGCACATTTAACGCCAGAGCGTGTTTGGTTGGAAACAAAAAAAGCATTAGAAACACAGAATCCAGAAAAATATTTTCTAACATTACAACAAATAAATGCATTACCAATTATTTTTCCTGAATTAACGGAATATTTAGCTGCACAAGGGCAAGATAATTTATTTAATATCTTAAAAGATAATGCAAAAGTTTTACCTCATATTAGATTATCACCATCAGATAAACATATTGTTCGGTTTGCTAAAATTTTTTCACATTTACCGTGCCATCATATTAAGGCATTGTGTCAACGTTTAAATTTACCTCGAAAGATTCTAAAACTTACTGAAAATTGTGCTTGTTATAGTGAAACTATAAAAAATGCCTATCATTTATCAGGAGAAGAGATTATCCAACTGTTATCGCAGTTAGATTTTTGGCGTAACAGTGAAAACTTTTCTTTAATCAGACAAGTATTAGGAATGGATTATCAGTTAGTATGTGAGTTTTTATGGCGTTGCTATCAAGTGGCAAAAGAAGTGGAAGTCGGCAAGGTGATTGAAGATGGCTTTCAAAAAGCTGGAATTACGCAAGAATTAAATCGCCGACGAGCGAAGGCAATAACATCTTTGATGAAATGAAAGGTTGGAAAGAGAGTATGTTTTTAAAAAAAATAATGTTAGCTATTTCAATTTTGATGCTTAGTTTTTTAACAGCCTGTAGTCAAAATACAGAACGACACAGTACTCAAAAAATAAAATTTTTACCTCAAACAGATCCGCAGTGGCAATCTCATTTATCAAAATTACAACAAATTAAAAAATATAGTATTAATGGACAATTAGGTTATTTAACTGCAAAAAAAAGAGCATCAACAGCATTTCAATGGAATTATCAAAGTGACACCGATTACCAATTAAATTTATCTTCAACATTAAACTTAGTGAGTTTTTCGTTAAAAATGACATCACAAGGCTTATTTTTAACAGATAATGATTCCAAAACTTACTATATTAATAGCTTAAGTGAATTTTTAGAGAAGCAATTTGGCGTTGATATTCCTCTTTATCAGTTAACAACATGGCTTAAGGGACAACCATTACAAGATCAAAACTATTTAGTTGGTGATAATCATTTATTAGCTGAATTTAACTATCAAATTAACAATACAAATTGGCGAGTTCGTTATTTATCTTATACCCAGGATCCTTTACCTATGCCTAAAATATTACAATTAAATAATGATAAGCAAACTATCAAAATTAAAATAACGGATTGGATTTTATAATGGAAACAGTAAACAGCAAACATCATAATTTCTCATTTCCGAGTCCTGCAAAATTAAACTTATTTTTATATATTAATGCTCGAAGAGATGATGGTTATCATGAATTACAAACATTATTTCAATTTCTTGATTTTGGCGATACCTTAGATATTTCATTAAGAGAAGATAATAATATTGTAATTACACCAGAATTTCCTGATTTAAAAATAGAGGATAATTTAATTTATCGTGCAGCAAAATTATTACAACAAGAAACTCATTGTCAGTTTGGTGCAAATATTCATTTAAATAAAATTTTACCAATGGGTGGTGGTGTTGGAGGTGGCTCTTCAAATGCTGCTACAACATTAGTTGCACTTAATTATTTATGGGAGACAAAACTGCCATTAGCTAAATTAGCAGAGTTAGGTTTAAAATTAGGAGCGGATGTTCCAATTTTTGTGAAAGGGAAAGCTTCTTTTGCGGAAGGGGTTGGCGAAAAATTTATAGAATGTTATCCTATCGAACATTGGTACGTAGTTTTAAAGCCACAGGTTTCAATTTCTACAGCAAAAATTTTTAATTCTCCCGATTTACCGAGAAATACACCAAAACGAACAATTGAGCAATGTTTGAGTATCAAATACGAAAACGATTGCGAAAAAGTAGTGAGAAATAACTATCCAGAGGTTGAAGAAACCTTAAACTGGTTGTTACAATACGGGCCGGCAAGATTGACGGGAACAGGTGCTTGTATTTTTGCTGAATTCAACAATCAAGAATCAGCAAAAGAGTGCTTAAAAAGCAAACCAGATAATTTATTTGGTTTTGTTGCAAAAGGACAAAATTATTCACCTTTACATCAATACTTAGACCAACTCGTAACAACACAAAACAAAAAGTAATACATTTATACAGATTTTTTTTCATCTATCATCTAAACTCCTGAGGTTAAATTTACAATGCCAGACATAAAACTCTTCGCCGGCAACGCTACGCCAGAACTTGCTAAACGTATTTCAGAACGTCTTTACCTTTCTCTTGGTGATGCGACTGTAGGTCGTTTCAGCGATGGAGAAGTTCAAGTTCAAATTAATGAAAATGTACGTGGTTGTGATGTTTTTATCATTCAATCTACATGTGCTCCAACGAATGACAATCTAATGGAATTAATTGTTATGGTGGATGCATTAAGACGTGCTTCTGCAGGGCGTATAACAGCGGTTATTCCTTATTTTGGTTATGCACGTCAAGATCGTCGAGTACGTTCTGCTCGTGTACCTATTACTGCTAAAGTAGTAGCAGACTTCCTTTCAAGTGTTGGGGTTGATCGCGTATTAACTTGTGATTTACATGCAGAGCAAATCCAAGGTTTCTTTGATGTTCCAGTTGATAACGTATTTGGTACGCCTGTTTTAATTCATGATATTTTGAAAAAAACAGATTTACATAATCCAATTGTTGTATCTCCTGATATCGGTGGCGTTGTACGTGCTCGAGCGGTAGCAAAATTATTAAATGACACAGATATGGCGATTATTGATAAACGTCGTCCAAAAGCAAATGTTTCACAAGTAATGCACATTATTGGTGATGTTGCTGGTCGTGATTGTATTCTCGTTGATGATATGATTGATACGGGTGGTACTTTATGTAAAGCAGCGGAAGCATTAAAGGCTCGTGGTGCTAACCGTGTATTTGCTTACGCAACGCATGCTATTTTCTCAGGTAAAGCTGCAGAAAACTTAGCAAGTGATGCATTAGATGAGATTGTTGTAACAGATACGGTTCCACTTACTGATGAAATTAAAGCGTTAGGTAAAGTGAGAACATTAACACTTTCATCTATGTTAGCTGAAGCAATTCGTCGTATTAGTAATGAAGAATCAATTTCTGCAATGTTTAACTAAGCTTTAATTGACTCATATAAAAAAAGATTAAGTGTGTGAGCACTTAATCTTTTTTTTGCGTTTAGTTTGGGAAAATCAGCATTTGTGTCTAGAGCACATTTGCTGATTTGTATTTTTTATTATGATAATGATAATTTCTCTTTCATTACTTTTACCTTAGCAAAGAAGTGTTTACGCTCGGCGGTAGACATTAAATTTTCGGCACTTGGTAATTTAACCGTTAATGGGTTAACTGGTCGATTATTAATACGGAATTCATAATGTAAATGTGGCCCCGTTGAACGACCGGTATTACCAGAAAGAGCAATTCGTTGACCTCTTTTAATTTTTTGACCTGCTTTAACCAGAGAGCGACTTAAATGCATATAAATAGTTTGATATTTGCGGTTATGACGAAGGACGATGTAACGTCCAGCTCCTCGAGCTTGGTAAGCTACTTTAACAACAGTGCCATCTGCGGGCGCAATAACTGGTGTCCCACTTCTTACAGCAAAATCTACACCTTTATGTGGTCTAATTTTATGTGTAATTGGATGACGACGATGTAAATTAAAAGGTGAAGAAACCCTTGCTTGTTTCAATAATGGATAACGATTAAATCCTTTACCTAAAGTTTGACCTTCTTCATCATAATAACGCCCATTATCTGCTTGAATGGCATAATAATTATGGTTGTTCGAAAGCATATGGATGCCATCAATATTACCTTGCCCCGTAGGTTTTCCATCAATATATTCTCTTGCTAAAGAGATACTAAAGCGATCTCCTTTACGTAAATGACGCATATTAATTTGCCATTGTAACGCACTTGTTACTTGATTGATTTGTCTTGCACTCAAGCCTAAATTATGCAAGCTTTGTGCAAAAGAAGAGTCAATGGTACCTTGTAAAATTTCTTTTTTCCATTGGCTTTCTTTTTCTAAAATTTGACGAGTAAAGGTATCATCTTTATTTCTTTCATAAACACGTTCTTCTTTACGAGAAATTAGCCAGTTAAGGTAAGCGAGATTTCCTTGATCATCAAGAATCCAATAAAATTGTTGGCCTGGTTTTAGATGAGTAAATTCGGGAAATTCTTTAGTGAGTTTATGGCTTAAGCCAGAATCTAAACCAGACTGCTCTAAAATATTGGCAAAAGTATCGCCAGGTTCTACTGTATAAGAGAATTGTTCTTTAATTTTAATTGCTTGATTAGTAGCATCGAGCAAGTTATTCAAAGCATTAAGAGCTTTTTCAGGAAGTTCAAATTCATCATGGTCATCAATATGAATTTGATCTACTTCATCATCTTTGCCAGATAAATCATCCACAGAAATATCTAAATTAGGATTTGTTTCTGAAGATTTTTCATCTAAAACATTTACATTTTCATTTGATACTTTATTTTTTTCCGTGGAAGTTGTGAAAGGTGTATCTAAGACCTTTGTTTTGAGGGTTGAATTATTGTTTTTACTTCCCCCCATAATGATTGCAATAATCACTATGAAAATGACGAAAATGGGTAATATTATTTTTAGCCATGGATATTTTTTGTTATTAGATAATTTAAGATGGAGTCCCATATTAAGCAAAGTCTCTTTGTAAAATTGTCTTTGTATGACAACAAATAGAATGAAAAAATTCAAAGTTAAAATAAAAAAGATGGTAAATGAATAAAATAGCAACAAACTTGAATGCTAAACTTGTAGAAGTAAGCAAAATAGGCTATTTTGACGCAACTTTTTTAGTAATAGGTTCGTCATCATGCAAGTTAAATCAGTTTCTCAACCTTTAGTTGAATTAAAAGCTATTCATGTGCAGTTTGCACAGAAACATGCCTTACAAAATATTAATTTACGCATTTACCCTAATTCAATTATTACAATTGTAGGCCCTAATGGAGGGGGTAAATCAACCTTATTAAAGGTATTGTTAAAACTTTTAAAGCCAACTTCAGGGAAAGTTATATATCAAAAAAATGTTCGTATAGGATACGTGCCTCAAAAAATATATCTTGATCACACATTACCTATGACGGTGGAAAAATTTTTATCTTTAAAAAAAGGCATAAAAAAACAAGACATTCTTGATGCTTTAGCTTTGCTTTCTGTTTCCCACTTACTTAATAATAGTTTACAAAAATTATCAGGTGGAGAAATGCAAAGAGTGTTACTTGCAAGAGCGATTTTAAACAAACCAAATTTACTTGTGTTAGATGAACCGACACAGGGCGTTGATATTAACGGACAAGCGGAACTTTATCAACTAATTAATGAGACTCAGCATAAATTAAATTGTGCGATTTTGATGGTTTCCCATGATTTGCATATTGTAATGGCAGATACTAATGAAGTTTTATGTATTAATCAGCATATTTGCTGTGAAGGCATGCCAGAAACAATTTCTAACGATCCTAAATTTATACATTTTTTTGGGAATCAGTTCGCAAAAAATATTGCATTATATCCACATCAGCATAATCATAGACATAATATGCATGGTGATATTTGTAGTAGCTCGGGATCATCTTCTTCGCCATCTAAACAACAAAAATAATAAGGGGAAAAAATGTTAGATATTTTATTGCCGGCACTATTAACCGGTTTATTATTATCACTGATAACAGCACCATTAGGCGCTTTTGTTGTTTGGCGAAAAATGGCATATTTTGGTGATACTTTAGCGCACTCTGCCTTATTAGGTGTTGCTATTGGTTTATTTTTACAAGTAAATCCATATTTTGCTATTTTAGTTTTAACCTTAATTTTAGCGATTATTATGGTATGGTTAGAAAGCAATACAGCTTTTTCTGCGGATACCTTACTTGGTATTATCGCTCATAGCTGTTTATCCTTAGGCGTGGTCACTGTTGCCTTATTAAAAAATGTACGAGTTGATTTAATGAGTTACTTATTTGGTGATTTGTTGGCAATGACTTATCAAGATGTAGTTATTATCGGAGCCGGTGTTATCGTTGTTTCAGCATTATTGATTTATTATTGGAAACCGTTGTTATCCACAACAGTCAGTGCTGAGCTTGCCCAAGTTGAGGGTGTTAATGTAAAACGTATGCGTTTTTTATTAATGATGTTAACAGCCTTAACTATTGCCTTAAGTATGAAATTTGTTGGTGCACTGATTATTACCTCTTTATTAATTATTCCGGCTGCCGCAGCCAGACGTTTTGCTAGAACACCAGAAATGATGGTGTTTATTGCTATTATAATTAGTATGTTATCCGTTATTTTAGGCTTAACTTTATCAGGATTATATGATACGCCAGCAGGGCCATCAGTAGTGCTAGGATCAACATTTCTATTTTTAGTATCATTATTAAAAAAAGAGCGTTAAAGTGAAAAAGAATGAATTTCAAAGGTTATTTTTACCTTACTCTTGAAGTTTGCTACTATGCCCCAACAATTAATCCTATTAAATTTATTTTGAGAAAGAGAATATATAGAAATGAAAAAAGTACAAACTCAACCTGAATATATCCCCGTTTTACCCGTACGAGATATGGTGATTTTCCCTTATATGGTTATGCCGTTATTTGTTGGTCGAGAAAAATCCATTCAAAGTCTTGATACCGCAATGGAAAAAGGGAAAAAATTACTTTTAGTTTCACAAAAAGATGCCAAGTTAGAAGATCCTAAAATAGAAGATCTTTATGATGTAGGTACTATTGTTAATATTATTCAATTACTAAAACTACCGGATGGCACGGTAAAAGTTTTAGTGGAAGGTCAGCAAAGAGCGAATGTGACCGGATGGCGCGAAGATAATGGCTTTTTTGAAGCAACAGCACAAGTTATTTATAGCCATTGCAGTGAAGATAATCCTATTAAATTAGATGTAATGCGCCGTGTATTACTGGATGAATTTGAAAAATATATAAAATTAAATAAAAAAATTCCGGTAGATGTTATGGCAGCATTACAAAGTATTGAAGAGCTTGATCGCTTAACAGATACCATGACAGCGCATATGTTAGTTTCAGTACAAGATAAACAACGTATTTTGGAAGAAACATCAGTTGTTGCACGTTTAGAAGATCTTTTAACATTAATGAAAAATGAAGCAGATATTCTTGAAGTTGAACAGCGTATCCGTCAACGTGTAAAAGCGCAGATGGAAAAAAATCAACATGATTATTATGTTAATGAACAAATTAAAGCACTCCAAAAAGAATTAGGCGATGGGGAAAATCCATTATCTGAAGAATTAATGGAATTGCAGCAAAAAATTGATATGACCAGAATGCCAGCAGAAGCAAAAGAAAAGCTAAATGCTGAAATGAAAAAATTTAAAATGATGGCACCAATGTCAGCGGAAGCGACCGTTATGCGTTCTTATATTGATTGGATGTTGCAAGTTCCTTGGAGTAAGCGTAGTAAAGTTAAAAAAGATTTAGCAAAAGCACAGGCTGTTTTAGATGCGGATCATTATGGTTTAGAACGTGTTAAAGAACGTATTGTTGAATATTTAGCCGTGCAAAATCGTGTAAACCAAATGAAAGGGCCTATTTTATGTTTAGTAGGGCCTCCAGGTGTAGGGAAAACATCCTTGGGACAATCTATTGCCAATGCCACAGGTCGTAAATATGTTCGTATGGCATTAGGTGGTGTTCGAGATGAAGCGGAAATTAGAGGTCATCGTAAAACCTATATTGGAGCATTGCCAGGAAAATTAATTCAAAAAATGGCAAAAGTAGGCGTTAAAAATCCATTATTTTTATTAGATGAAATCGATAAAATGGGATCTGATATGCGAGGTGATCCAGCTTCAGCTTTATTGGAAGTATTGGATCCGGAACAAAATACTAAATTTAACGATCATTATTTAGAAACAGATTACGATTTATCCGATGTAATGTTTGTCGCAACCTCAAACTCTATGAATATCCCTGGGCCACTTTTAGATAGAATGGAAGTGATTCGTTTATCTGGTTATACGGAAGATGAAAAATTAAATATTGCAACACGGCATTTATTAGGTAAACAAATGAAGCGTAATGGTCTAAAAGATGGTGAATTAATTTTAGAAGAAAATGCTATTTTAGATATTATCCGTTATTACACCAGAGAGGCCGGCGTTCGTAGTATTGAGCGAGAAATTGCGAAAATTTGTCGTAAAGCGGTGAAACATTTACTGTTAAACCCTAAAGAGAAAACAGTTATTGTTAATAGTGATAATTTAGCTGATTACTTAGGTGTTAGACGATTTGAATTTGGTAAAGCAGATACCCAAAATCGAGTTGGTGAAGTAACAGGTCTTGCTTGGACAGAAGTTGGTGGAGATTTACTCACTATTGAAACTGCCTCTGTGGTGGGTAAAGGCAAATTAAGCTTTACAGGTTCCCTTGGTGATGTAATGAAAGAGTCTATTCAAACCGCAATGACCGTTGTTCGTGCTCGCGCTGAAAAACTTGGTATTTCTAATGAATTCCATGAAAAACGTGATATTCATATTCATGTACCTGATGGAGCGACACCAAAAGATGGTCCGAGTGCGGGGATTGCAATGTGTACCGCTCTTGTTTCTTGCTTAACAGGAAACCCAGTTAAATCGGAAGTAGCCATGACAGGTGAAATTAGTCTAAGAGGTAAAGTATTACCAATTGGAGGATTAAAAGAAAAATTATTAGCGGCTCATCGTGGAGGCATTAAAACTGTATTAATTCCAAAAGAAAATATTAAAGATTTAGAAGAAATACCAGAGAATGTGAAAAAAGATTTAAACATTCACCCAGTAGAATATATTGATGAAGTATTATCTTTAGCTTTAGAAAATCCACCGGAAGGGATTGAATTTGTAGGTGTCTCAGCTTTAAAACCGGTAAAGAAAAGACGTGCATCTAAAGTAAAATCTACAGTGAATCCAGTTAATTAATTCTTTTCTTTGAGATGTATTAAGCCAGTATTTGTACTGGCTTAATTTTTTTATTGTAGAATTTTATGATGCGAAAAATGTTGTTCTAGATTATAATCTTGCAACTTTATTCGAAAACCTTTTAATAGGATAATGCCAATGTTTATGGAAAAAATTAGCGAAGCAACAAATAGTATCTTCGCAAAAATTATTTTAGGATTAGTTGCAGTCTCGTTTGTACTAAGTGGGGTTGCCGGTTATATGTTTTCTCGAGGAGATACTTTTGCAGTAAAAGTAAATGGTGATGAAATTTCTCAACACCTCTTTCAACAAAGATATGAACAAGCATATCAAGAAATGAGTGAAAGATTAGGTCAAAAATTTGCGATGGTAGCAGATTCCCCAGAGTTTACAAATAAATTAAAAAATGATGTTTTAAATCGCTTAATTGATCAAACATTATTAAACCAATACATGCAATCTTTAAAATTAGGAATTAGTGATCGTCAAATTGAAACAGAAATTGTACGTACACCAGTATTTCAAAAAGACGGAAAATTTGATAACAAATTATATCAACAAATTCTTGCAAATAATGGTATTAATGGTGATATTTACGCACAAAATGTTCGTCAAAGTTTACGTTTAGGTCAATTTGAAAATGGTCTCTTTGCTTCTGATTTTATTACGCCAAAACAATTAGAAAATCTTGGAAAAGCATTCTTCCAAAAACGTGATATTAGAATTGCAAGTTATCCAATTGAAAGTAATGAGAAAAATATTTCAGTATCAGAAGGCGAAATTAAATCTTATTATGATAGTCATCAAAATCAATTTAGCTTACCTGAAACTGTCAATGTTCAATATATCGATTTAACCCATCAAGATGCGGTCGCTCAAGTTAAAGTAACAGATGTCGAAATTGCACAATATTACCAAGATAATAAAATGCAATATTTAACACAGCACCTAGCACATATCCAAGTTGCCAATAAAGAAGAAGCAGATCGTTTATATGCAGATTTAGAACAAGGGGCAAATTTTGCAGATTTAGCCAAAGAATTTTCAACGGATAAAATTTCGGCTAAAAATGGTGGGGACCTTGATTGGGTTACAGCTGGAATGATGCCTGAAAAATTTGAAAAAGCAGCCATTGCGCTAAAACCAGGTCAATATTCTAAGCCTATTTTAGTGGATAACAGTTACCATATTATTAAAGTTGAAGAAGAAAAAGTACGCCCATTAGAAGAAGTAAAAGCTGAAATTACGAAAAAATTACGTAATGAATTGGCGGTAAATAAATTCTACGCAATGGAAAAAGAATTAAATGAAAAAGCGTTTGAATCTTTAGATAGCTTAGAAGGTGCAGCGAAAGCAGTGAATTTACCATTAAAAGAAACCGGTTTTTTCTCTAAGCAAAATATCCCAGCCGTATTAAATTATGGCAATGTTATTAGCGCTATTTTTGATTCTGAACTTTTACAAGGCACAATGAACTCAGAAGCAATGAATGTAGGCGATCAACACTCAATTGTTATTCGTGTATTAGCTCATAAACCAGCACGTATTCAAAGTTTATCAGAAGTAAAAGAAAGTATTGTGAAACATCTTAAGTTTGAAAAAGCACAAGCTGTCGAATTTGCCAAACTTGAAAAAATAGTAAAAGAATTAAATGATGGTAGCTTAACACCAGAAAATTTACCATTTGGTGAACAACAAGAATGGACATACGCAACACATCAAAATCCAGTATTATTAAAAGAAATTTTTGCTATGCCAGCACCTAAAAATGGTCCGGTATATATTGCGGTTAAAAATAGCGGCAAAGATAATGTTGTTATTGTTGAACTATCTAAGATTATTGAAGGTGAATTAAACCAAGAAAATTCAGAAAATTTAATGATTCAATTAAACCGTTTACAGCAAATTAATTTAGGTCAATTACTCCTAGATGCATTACGTCAACAGGGTACAATTGATATCAATCAAGATTTTATGAATGACTCACAAAATTAAGATTGAATAATAAAAATATACATTAATAATATGCATCCCAAAGTTGGAGACAATTTTGGGATGTTTTTTTAGTTTATAATAAAATATTACTGGTTTTATTTATGCCTTTATGGTATAAAACACGGCGTTCTTTTGAATAATTTCAGAAGAACTTTTTTTAACTACGAAATCACACACATATCGGATGGGTAAATCGGGGTGCCAAACGGTCGATTTACTTGGTATGTGGAGGCTAAACCCAATTTAAATAAGGAAAATTATTATGGCACAAGTCACTATGCGCGAAATGCTTCAAGCTGGCGTTCACTTCGGTCACCAAACTCGTTACTGGAACCCTAAAATGAAACCATTCATCTTTGGTGGTCGTAACGGTGTTCATATCATCAACTTAGAAAAAACTGTACCAATGTTTAACGATGCATTAAATGAACTTACTCGCATCGCTAGCAACAATGGTAAAATTCTTTTTGTTGGTACTAAACGTGCTGCATCTGACGCTGTAGAAAAAGCTGCATTAGACTGTCAACAATATTTTGTTAACCACCGTTGGTTAGGTGGTATGTTGACTAACTGGAAAACAGTTCGTCAATCAATCAAACGTTTAAAAGATCTTGAAGCTCAAGCTCTTGACGGTACATTTGATAAATTAACTAAAAAAGAAGCTTTAATGCGTACTCGCGAAATGGAAAAACTTGAGTTAAGCCTTGGCGGTATCAAAAATATGGCTGGTCTTCCAGATGCAATCTTTGTTATCGGTGCTGATCATGAACATATCGCAATTAAAGAAGCTAACAATCTAGGTATTACAGTATTCGCAGTTGTTGATACTAACTCAGATCCAGATAACATCGATTATGTTATTCCTGGTAATGATGATGCGGCTCGCGCAATTCAATTATACCTTTCTGCAGCAGCTCAAGCAGTTAAAGAAGGTCGTAACCAAGAAGAAAACGTTACAGAAGAATTAGTTGAAGATATCGTAGCTGTAGCTGAGTAATTTTAACGAGAAATAAGGCAAAAGCCCTTATTAATCATAAATGATTAATCGAAAGCAGGGGCAGTTGTCCCTGCTTTTTTATGATTGTACAGTAAATTATGAATAATATTCGTAATATTACCTAAGAGAGGAATTTAAAATGGCTGAAATTACAGCAAAATTAGTTAAAGAACTTCGTGATCGTACTGGCGCTGGTATGATGGAATGTAAAAAAGCATTAGTAGAAGCTAAGGGTGATATCGAATTAGCTATCGATAACATGCGTAAATCTGGTCAAGCTAAAGCAGCTAAAAAAGCAGGTCGTGTTGCAGCTGAAGGTGTTATCATCGTTCGTATCGCAGATGATCACGGTGCTTTAGTTGAAATGAACTGTGAAACAGACTTCGTAGCAAAAGATGCTGGATTCTTAGAATTAGCAAATGAAGTTGCTGATTACGCAATCGCTCACAAAGGTGTTTCAATCGAAGAACTTCAAGCTCAATTCGAAGAAAAACGTGCAGCATTAGTTGCTAAAATCGGTGAAAACATGACTATTCGTCGCGTTCAATTTTTAGAAGGTAACGAATTAGGTTCATACTTACACGGTGCTAAAATTGGTGTTTTAGTTGCGGGTAAAAATGCAGATGAAGAATTATTGAAAAAAATCGCAATGCATATCGCAGCAAGCCGTCCAGAGTTTGTTAAACCTGAAGATGTTCCTGCAGATGTTGTTGAACATGAACGTCAAATTCAAATTGACATCGCAATGCAATCAGGTAAACCACAAGAAATCGCTGAAAAAATGGTTGCTGGCCGTATGAAAAAATTCACAGGTGAAGTTTCATTAACAGGTCAACCATTCGTTATGGATCCATCAAAAACTGTTGGCGAATTCTTAAAAGAAAACGGTGCTGACGTAATTAACTTTGTTCGTTTAGAAGTTGGTGAAGGTATCGAAAAAGAAGAAACAGATTTCGCTGCAGAAGTTGCTGCAATGACAAAATAATCTGTGAAGATTTGAAAAAAGCAGGTCGAATGATCTGCTTTTTTTTTATTAAAAATAGCAGTTTATTAGCTTGTTAGTATTGCTTGTGTTAAAATTCATTCACTTTTTTTAACTTGATAAGATTGTAAAACATGAAAAAACTATTACTCCTTTCTCTTTTTATTTCTTCTTCTGTTTTTGCCACAGGGGAAAGTACGATTCACAAATTTGAAAAATTAGGTTTATCAGATATTGAAGTCACTCCTTCGCCAATTAATGGTGTTGAACAAGTGTCCACAGCTGAAGGTATTTTTTATGTGTCAGGTGATTATTTTCTTGCGGGTAAGTTATATAAATTAACAGATAAACAACCTATTGATATGACTAACCAATATTTAATGGGTAAATTAAATGCACAAGAAAAAGAGATGATTATCTATCCTGCAAAAAATGAAAAGTATGTGGTAACAGTTTTTCTGGATACAAGCTGTCATTATTGTCATTTACTGTTTGAAAAAGTACCTGAATATAATCAATTAGGTATTACTATGCGTTTTATGGCCTTTCCTCGTAATGGTTTACATAGCCAAACGGCCCAGCAAATGGAAGCGGTATGGACATCTAAAAATCCTACTTTTGCATTAAAACAATTAGAGAATGAACAAATATATCCTAAAGTATTAAAAGAAGCGAATATCGTTAAAAAACAATATGAATTAGGTAGAAAATTTGGAATTTCAGGAACGCCTGCAATTATTATGAGTAATGGTGAAGTTTTACCTGGTTATATTAAACCTGAACAATTAATTCGAATTTTAGAACAAGAAGAACACTAATGAGTCAATTTTTTTATATTCATCCTGAAAATCCGCAAGGACGTTTAATTAATCAAGCGGTAGAAATTATTAAAGATGGTGGTGTAATTGTTTACCCAACAGATTCTGGTTATGCCTTAGGTTGTCTAATGCATAATAAACAAGGTATTGATCGTATTGTTAATATTCGTCATTTACCAGAAAACCATAATTTCACATTAGTATGTAGTGATTTATCAGAACTTTCTCACTATGCCAAAGTTGATAATATTGCTTATCGATTATTAAAAAATAATACACCAGGGCCTTATACCTTTATTCTTACGGCAACCAAAGAATTACCACGTCGATTAATGACATCGAAACGCAAAACAATTGGTATTCGAGTTCCTGACAATGCTATCGCCTTAGCTTTATTAAAAGCATTAGGAGAGCCTATTTTATCTTGTTCATTAATGCTGCCAGATGAAGAGATTACAACCCAATCGGATCCTGAAGAAATCCGAGATCTATTAGAAAAACAAGTAGATTTAATAATTCATGGCGGCAACTTAGGGCAAACACCAACAACAGTCGTAGATTTAACAGAAGATGCACCTGAAATTCTACGTGAAGGCAGTGGGTCAATTAAGCCTTTTATTTAAACACAGCAAAATTAAGACGCTTGGGAAAGCGACAAAAGGATATTTATGAAATCAACAGAAAAACAACGCACGAAAGCTCCTCGTTTCACAAATAAGAGAAATGAGCAACGCAATGCGCCAGCACGTAAACTGAATCAAAGAAAAGAATTACAAGCGGCGAAAAGAGCAAAAGCGAGTAATGCTGAAGGCGAAAAATTACAAAAAGTATTAGCTCGAGCCGGCCAAGGTTCTCGCCGTGAAATTGAAGCGATTATTGCTGCAAATCGCGTCAGTGTCGATGGTAAAATTGCCACTTTAGGTGATCGTGTAGATATTAATTCAGGAGTAAAAATTCGTATTGATGGTAACCCAATTAATTTAGGTCATGCACAAAAAGATATTTGCCGCGTATTAATGTATTACAAACCAGAAGGTGAACTTTGTACTCGTCATGATCCAAAAGGTCGTGCAACAGTATTTGATCGCTTACCACGTTTAACAGGCTCACGTTGGATAGCTGTCGGTCGTTTAGATATTAATACATCAGGATTATTATTATTTACTACAGATGGTGAATTAGCGAACCGTTTAATGCACCCAAGTCACGAAGTAGAACGTGAATATTCAGTACGAGTATTTGGTAAAGTAGATGATGCAATGCTTGGACGTTTACGCAAAGGTGTTCAATTAGAAGATGGCCCAGCTAACTTCAAAAGCATTAAACCAGTGGGTGGACAAGGTTTAAACCAATGGTTTGATGTGACTTTAATGGAAGGCCGTAATCGTGAAGTAAGACGTTTATGGGAATCTCAAAGTATTCAAGTAAGCCGTTTGATTCGTATCCGTTATGGTAATATTAAATTAATGAAATCCTTACCTCGTGGTGGCTGGGAAGAAATGGATCTCGAACAAGTAAACTATTTACGTCAACTTGTTAATTTACCATTAGAGACTCAAAGTAAATTAGATGTAACTAAACAAAAACGCCGTCCAAAAACAGGCCAAATTCGTAAAGCGGTTAGACGTTATTCTGAAATCAGTAATCGTATTAATAAAGCTAAAAGCTAAAAGCTAAAAACTTAAGAAAAGATTGGATAAATATCCAATCTTTTTTATTTAACCAATATTATTTATTTCTCTTAAAAATAATTAGTTAGTCTTAAATGTGATTAATGATCCGCTAATTATTCTATTGTATAATCACAACAATTCCAGTCAAAAATAAGCCAACAATGAAAAAAACTATTATAAAAAAATCAATCGAAGAAACTTTATGGGATAGTGCTAATAAATTACGCGGCACAGTTGAATCCTCAGAATATAAACACATCGTATTAAGTCTTATCTTTTTAAAATTTTCTAGTGATAAATTTAAGAAAAAACGCCAAGCATTAATTGATGATAATAAAGAACAATATATCGAAATGAAAGAATTCTATAATATGGATAATATCTTCTTTTTATCAGAACAAGCACGTTGGGATTATCTTATTGAAAACGCTAAACAAAATGATATAGCTCTTAAAATTGATAGTGCATTACATAGTGTAGAAAAAAATAATCCAGCATTAAAAGGCGCATTACCAGATAACTATTTTTCCGCTTAAATTTAGATACCAGCAAGCTGGCCGCATTATTAGATACCATTAATAATATCAACACATTACAAGACGAAAATCAGGATATTGTAGGACGTGTCTATGAATACTTCTTAAGTAAATTCGCTCTTGCAGAAGGGAAAGGAAAAGGGGAATTCTACACACCAAAAAGTATTGTAAATTTAATCACAGAAATGATCGAACCATATAAAGGGAAAATTTATGATCCTGCTTGTGGTAGTGGTGGGATGTTCGTGCAGTCCTATAAATTTATTCAAGCTCATCACGGTAATAAAAAAGAAATTTCTATTTATGGACAAGAATATACTGCCGCCACTTATAAATTAGCAAAAATGAATTTAGCCATTCGAGGTATTGCTGCTAATTTAGGTGAAGTGCCTGCTGATACCTTTGCTAAAGATCAACACAAAGATCTAAAAGCAGATTTTATTATGGCAAACCCGCCTTTTAACCAAAAAGATTGGCGAGCAAAAGATGAATTAACCAAAGATCCCCGTTGGGCGGGTTACGAGGTACCGCCAGCAAGCAATGCCAACTATGCTTGGATTCTTAATATGGTTTCTAAACTTTCACAAAATGGTGTAGCAGGTTTTATCCTTGCCAATGGTGCTTTATCTGGTGGTGGTGAAGAATATAAAATTCGTAAAAAACTAATTGAAAATAAATTAGTGGAAGCCATTATTATTCTTCCTAGAAATATGTTTTATACCACAGATATTTCCGTTACATTATGGATTTTAAATAATAATAAAACCGAAAGAACAGTAGAATTTCCTGAGGGAAAACGCCATTATCGAAACCGAGAAGAGGAAATCCTATTTATGGACTTACGCCAAATAGGTGAACCTTTTGAGAAAAAATTTATTCAATTTAATCAAGAGCATATTCAACAAATCGCAAATACATATCATCAATGGCAAAGTAAAAATAGTGATTATAAAAATCAAGCAGAATATTGTTATTCCGCAACCCTAGATGAAGTAAGCAAAAAAGATTATTCCCTTGTACCAAGTAAATATATTGAGTTTGTAAATCGTGATGAAAACATTAATTTTGATGAAAAAATGACGACATTACAACAAGAGTTAAGTGAATTATTAAAGCAAGATCAAGAATCAAAACAAGCCCTATTACAGGTGTTTAAAGAGTTAGGTTATGAAATCGAATAATATCATTGATACCCAATATAAAAACTGGCTTACTGATATAAAACAATCGTTTCAGCAAGCTCAAATAAAAGCCCATATACGGGTGAATACAACCTTGCTTGAGTTTTATTGGCAACTAGGGCAAGACATCATCGAAAAACAAAAAGCATTTCAATGGGGAAGTGGTTTTTTACAGCAATTAAGCCAAGATTTAATGGCTGAATTTCCAGATGTAAAAGGGTTTTCTTATCGTAATTTAAGAGCTATAAAACAATGGGTAGTATTTTGGCAACAACCTATTGCCAATTTAGATAACTCAATTACGAAACAACTTGTTTCGCAAATAGAAAATAAAATTGGAGAGCAACTTGTTCCTCAATTAGATAATTCAAATTGGCAACAACTTGTTGCCAATTTAGAAATTGAAAATGGGAAACAACTTGTTTCCCAATTAGTACAAATTCCTTGGGGACATAATATAGCCATTATTCAAAAGTGTAAAAATCCTGATGAAGCACTTTTTTATGTTAAAAACACCCTAGAAAATGGTATTAGTCGCTCGGTATTAATTCATCAAATTGAAAGTAATCTTTATCAAAGAAATGGCAATGCGATCACAAATTTTGCAAATACATTACCACCAATCCAATCAGATTTAGCCAAACAAATAACTAAAGATCCTTATAGTTTTGATTTTCTAAGTTTAACTACGGATTATCAAGAAAAAGAGTTGGAAAATGCTCTTTGTGAAAATATGACCAAGTTTTTATTAGAACTAGGGAACGGTTTTGCCTTTGTGGGTAAGCAATACAAACTCAACATTGGAAATGAAGAATTTAGAATCGATTTACTCTTTTATCACCTAAAACTACGGGCTTATGTAGTGATAGAATTAAAAGCCGTTGAATTTAAACCTGAATTTGCAGGGAAATTGAGTTTTTATACCAGTGCCATAGATGGGGAATTAAAAACAGAGCAAGATAATGAAACCATTGGCATATTAATTTGTAAATCCAAAAATGATTTGGTGGTGGAATACGCCCTGAAAAATATCAATAAACCACTGGGAATAAGTGAATACCAACTTACAGAAATATTGCCGAAGGAATTTAAATCAGCATTACCAACTATCGAGCAAATAGAGGCAGAATTAAATAATGAATAATTATCAAAGACTTGGCAATTATATCGAAGAAATTGATGTAAGAAATACAGACTTAGCCGTTGATACATTGTTGGGTGTTAGTATATCAAAAGAATTTATTCCCTCTGTTGCTAATACAGTTGGCACAAATATGAAACGATATAAAGTAATTGAAAAAAATCAATTTGCTTGCTCAATAATGCAGATCAGACGTGATAAAAAAATGCCAATTGCTTTACTTAAAAACTATGATAAAGCACTTGTTTCTCAAGCCTATCCAGTATTTAAAGTAAAGGATGAAAATATTTTATTACCAGATTATTTAATGATGTGGTTTAGTCGCTCTGAATTTGATCGCCAAGCAACATTTTGGGCGATTGGTGGCGTTCGTGGAAGTTTAGAATGGGAAGATTTTTTAGATTTTGAAATTCCAGTACCAAGTATTGAAAAACAACAAATGATTGTTGATGAATATAATGCTATTACTAAAAAAATCAATTTAAACGAACAACTTAATCAAAAACTCGAACAAACTGCCCAAAGCCTTTACAAACATTGGTTTGTAGATTTTGAATTTCCTAACGAACAAGGCAAACCTTATAAATCAAACGGCGGAGAAATGGTTTATAACACTGAGCTTGATAAGGAAATACCGAAGGGGTGGGAGGTTGTTGAGTTGGAAAAAGTTATTGATTTTAAGAATGGGAAAAAGCGTCCTCAAACATTAGGTAAATATCCAGTTTATGGTGGCAATGGAATAATTGATAGTGTTAATGAATATAATGCAGAAGAAATTTTAGTGATTGGAAGAGTTGGTGCATATTGTGGGAGTTTGTACTTAGAATATGAGAAATGCTGGGTTAGTGATAATGCTATTAGTGGTAAAGCAAAAAATAATGACACTACTTTTTGCTTATTCTTATTGCAAAATCTCAATATAGCAGATAGAAGAGAAGGAACAGGTCAGCCTCTTATTACTCAATCGATATTAAATAATATTCAAATGGTCCTACCTAAAGAAAAATTACGATGGTTATTTGATAAAAAAGTTAATCTGATGTTTATACAGATTATACTCAATGAAAATCAAAATGATAAACTAAGGAATTTACAAAGTTTATTGCTTTCAAAAATGAGTAAGGATTAATAGAGGAAAAGACTATGAAACTAAGGTGGTTTTCATCAATTCTGATATTTTTGAGTGCATACTCTCCTTTATCAGTTATTTTCTTGATACAAGATTTAAATTTACAAACATATTCTTTAAATCACCCTGATATAGTTTTTTGTATTTTTGGTGTAAGTGTAGTATCGGTTTTTTTAACCTATATCGCAGTAACTAAAATTAGAGTTTCAACACCACCTATAACGATTCTTTCTGTTTCTAATCAATCAGGAGAACTAATAAATTACAGTATTCCATATATGCTTTCATTTTTTGTAATGGATTTATCTAATACAAAGCTTCTATTAAGTTTTGGCTTCTTTATGTTTTTAATGTATGTTTTAACACTAAAAACTCATAATATTTTTATTAATCCGATTTTAGCAGTAATGGGATACAATATTTATAATATTAAATACGAAAAAAATGGTAAAGAAAGTGAATCTTTCCTATTGATAAAAGGAGATAGACTAAAAATAAATGAAAAATGCAGAATAATAGAAGTTTCAGAACATTTACTGTTAGTTACTGATAGAAACCCAGAGGTGTGAATAAAATGGAAGATTTACAAAAATGCTTTATTGAAGTGCAGAGTATAGATTGGGAAACAGCAATAGTTTCTTTCTATATTGTAAAAAGAAATCTTGCTAAGGGAAAAGCAACTTATAAGGTTTCTCAAGTAAATGCTGATGAGAATATGAGGAAAAAACTGAGAGATATCTCAGTAAAAAAAATCAGAAAATCTAACAAGGTACTTGAATATGATTTTCAGACAGTAGATTTGGATGATAATTTATTGGGAATATCTACAAGTGAAACTGATATGCAATATTTAATAGATAAGATTGTTGCAGATGAAACAATTATTGCAAATTCTTATGATGACTTATTGGATTCATGGATTTATATTTCTTGCTTAGAAAAAGATGATAACCGTTTATTTTCTGTAAGGTATATATCAAGTTCTTGGAAAACTAAAAAAGTTAGGCAGTGGGATATTAATGTAATTTTTAAAGATAATATGCTGATAGATATACAGCAAGATGATATTTTAAAAATAGATAATAAAATAGACTTCTTTTCTTTTAATGGTTCTATTTTCATTGCAGATAAAAAGGTTTTTGAAACTGCTCTTAACTTTAGAGCAGGAATGGAAAAAAATAGAGATGAGATAATAGAAGAATTTAAAGAATTAAAATTATTTGTTAATGTAGATGAAATTGCAACATTAGTTGGTAGTAATCTGCCAAGATTGAGAAAGTTATCAAAAGTAAAAAAATCAGGATATTATAAAGAGCAAGAATTTTTAAAAAATTTAAAATTAGTTAATGATGAGGAAAAATGGGGAATTAAATATTCTGATGATGGAAAATTAGTAGTTAATAAAGATAATATTGATGATTTATTGATCATTTTAAATAACTCACGACTAAAGTCTCCAATCAATCAAGAAAGTTTTGATGTAGATTCAAAGCATAAGTTAGAAAGCTCTAAAAATAAATAAAATGACTGAAACCAACCGCATAGAATACAAAGAACAACTAATCAAAGACCTTGATATAGAAAAAGAAGTCGTTGCTTTTTTGAATTATTAAGGTGGTGTGATTTATATAGGTATTGATAAAGTTGGTATGGTAGTTGATATCCCCGACAAACCTAAAAGCAGTAAGCAAAAATACCGCCTCACCACGTTAGGAAAGAAACTAAAAAGTGAAATTCACTGAAGAAAAATTATGAATAGTAATATACTTATTTATCAAAATAATGATGGCAATATTAAATTAGATGTTACGTTAAATGATGAAACTGTATGGCTTACCCAAGATCAAATGGCACAGTTATTTGGTAAAGCAAAATCAACTATCAATGAACATATAAAAATATTTTTGCCGAAAATGAGCTTATAGAGAACAATGTTGTGAAGAAATTCGGAAATACCGAATTTCTGCCTCTTTGTAGTGATAAAAAGTGGTGTGTCGGAATTTCCGACATACCACTCAATATTTTTTATTGGAAAAGAAACAATGAAATTCACCGAATCCCACTTAGAACAAGCCTTTATTGAGCTATTAGCAAAGCAAGATATTCCTAATATTAATGGGAAATCTTTAATTCGCGATAAACAACAGGTTATTTTGGAAGAAGATTTAACCGCTTATTTATTGCAAAAATATAAAAAGGAAAAGCTAACAGCCAATGAAGTAAAACAAATTATCCATTATTTAACAGCTTTTTCTACTGGGGATTTATATGAGAGTAATAAATCCATTATGAAATTAGTGGCCGATGGTTTTGCTTTAAAAAGGGAAGATCATCGCCAAAAAGATATTTGGATTTATTTAATTGATTATTCATCAGCAAATAAGAATATTTATAAGTTTGTTAATCAGTTAGAAATTGAAGGTTTTGAAACTCGTATTCCTGATGGCATTTTATATATTAATGGCTTGCCTTTGGTGGTGTTTGAATTTAAGTCTGCTATTCGTGAAGATGCCACAATTTATAATGCCTATGTCCAACTAACCACTCGTTATCGTCGAGATATTCCCGCCCTCTTTAAATATAATGGATTTTGCGTTATTAGTGATGGCGTAAATACGAAAGCCGGTTCTTTTTTTGCCCCTTATGATTTTTATTATGCTTGGCGTAGAACAAACTCAGTAAAAACAGAAACTGATGGAATTAATGGAACCTTTACCTTGGTAAATGGGATGTTAAACCCTAAGGATTTACGGAATATTCTTCATCATTTTATTTATTTCCCCGATACTTCTAAAAAAGATGAAAAAATAGTTTGTCGTTATCCGCAGTATTATGCCGCCAATAAACTTTATCAAAATATAAAACGTCATCAAAAGCCGAAAGGTGATGGCAAAGGCGGGACTTATTTTGGGGCAACGGGTTGTGGTAAGAGTTTTACTATGCTGTTTTTAACTCGATTACTGATGAAAAGTAAAAGTTTTTCTAGCCCAACCATTGTGCTTATTACAGATCGCACAGATTTAGATGATCAACTTGCTCATCAATTTACTAATGCTAAATCCTATATTGGTGATAATACGATTATTAGCGTGGAAAGCCGTGCGGATTTACGCAAGCATTTACAAAATCGCCAAAGTGGCGGTGTTTTTCTTACAACTATTCATAAATTTACAGAGGATACGGATTTATTAAGTGAACGTACTAATATTATTTGTATTTCTGATGAAGCTCATCGTAGTCAAACTAATCTTGATCAAAAAATTACTGTTAGCGAAACAGGGGTGAAAAAGACCTTTGGTTTTGCTAAATATCTACATCATTCTTTACCTAATGCGACCTATGTAGGATTTACAGGTACGCCTATTGATGCCACTTTAGATGTGTTTGGTAAGGTGGTTGATGCTTATACCATGAAAGAGTCGGTAAAAGATGAAATAACAGTACCTATTGTGTATGAAGGTCGCAGTGCTAAAGTTTTATTAAACTCTCATAAAGTTCAAGAAATTGAAGCCTATTATGTGAAATGTGCCAAAGATGGTGCTAATGAACATCAAATTGAGCAAAGTAAAAAAGCAACGGCAACAATGGATAGTATTATTGGAGATAAAGATGTATTAAAAACTGTTGCTAAGGATTTTATTAACCATTACGAAAACCGAGTTAAGGAAGGGGCAACAGTTAATGGTAAAGCTTTATTTGTTGCCAGTAATCGTGCGATTGCTTACGATTTTTATCGTGAAATTATTGCCTTAAAGCCTGATTGGGCAGAGGTAAAAATTTGTGATGATGAAAGCACATTAACGGAAGAGGAATTAAAAGAGTTAAAGCCGATTGAAAAGATTAAATTGGTGATGACAAGAGGTAAAGATGATCCTAAAGCACTTTTCGATATGTTGGGAACAAAAGAAGATCGTAAAGAGTTAGATCGTCAATTTAAAAATGAAAAATCTAATTTTAAAATCGCTATTGTGGTGGATATGTGGTTGACGGGATTTGATGTGCCATTTTTAGATAGTATTTATATTTATAAACCGATTCAACGCCATAATTTAATTCAAACAATTTCTCGTGTAAATCGTAAATTTACGGGTAAATCAAAAGGATTAGTTACTGATTATATTGGTATTAAAAAGCAAATGAATTTAGCTTTAGCAGAATTTGGCAATATTGAAGAACAAAGTGTTGAAGATATTGAACACTCAATTGTTATAGTGAAAGATCATTTAGATTTATTGAAAAAACTCTTCCATACTTTTGATGATCGTTTGTATTTTTCTGGTTCTTCTTTAGAACAATTAGAGGTGTTAAATAAAGCGGTGGAGTTTGTGCAACAAACTCAAGCAATAGAGCGTAGATTTTTAGATATGATAAAACGCTTAAAAGCCGCTTATGATATCTGTGCCGGACAAACTGAAGCCTTTACACAAAATGAGCGAGATTATATTCACTTTTATTTAGCTTTACGTAGCATTTTATTAAAGCTAACTAAAGGTGATGCACCGGATACGGCACAAATGAATGCTAAAGTGCAGGAAATGATTGAGCAAGCTATTTTAAGCCAAGGAGTGGAAGAAATTGTTAAACTTGGTGAAGATGAGCAAACGGAAATTGATATTTTTAGTGATGATTATTTAGAGAAAATTAATAAGCTTAAATTACCGAATACGAAAATTAAGCTATTACAAAAACTGCTAAAACAAGCTATTGGGAAGTTGAAAAAAGTTAATAAGGTTAAAGGGGTTGATTTTTCTCAACGATTACAAAGTTTAGTGGCTAAATATAATGAACGCGATGAAAATGATTTGCTAAGAGGGGAAGTATTAGAAGATTTTACAAATGAAATTATGGAATTATTCTATACTTTACAAAAAGAGCTTTCTTCTGGTGATGACTTAGGTATTGATATTGAAGAAAAGGCTTTTTACGATATTTTAAAATCTTTGGCTCATAAATATGATTTTGATTATCCTGAAGACAAGTTAATCGCTCTCGCTAAAGAAGTAAAAATGGTGGTGGATGATAAAGCGAAATATACTGATTGGAGTAAGCGAGATGATTTAAAAGCAGAGCTTAAAGTCGATTTAATTATTTTATTGGCAGAAAATGGCTATCCACCAGTAGATCGTGATGAGGTTTATAAAGAAATTTTTGAACAAGCTCAAAACTTTAAGAAAAATAAATCTCAATAAAATAAAACCCTGAATAAAATTCAGGGTTATTTTTTACTATTTTTTTAAGGTTTGGATATATTCAGCAATCCATTTCATTTGATCTTCATTAAGGCGAGATTTAGCAGCATTACCAGGGCCTTTAATGATTCCTGCTTTTCTTAACTCTAAGGCCTTAACTATTTGAGCCGCAGGTAAAGTGTTAATAATTGCAGAGCGACCAAAAGCGGGCCTTTGTCCTTTTTGACCATGGCAAGTAGCACAATTCCTAGCAAAGAGTTGTTTACCGGAAGCAAGATCCATTGGTGAAATAGATGTTGTTTCTGTGTTATTTTCAGAAGGAGGGGAAGTTGATTCTGTTACATTATTTTCTGCATTAATATTAGCTGAAAAAGCAATACTAAATAGTGTACAGGTTAAAAGAGTAGAGTAGAGTTTCATAGCTTAGCCTTTAAAAATTTTTTCAAGTTTATCTTCAGGAATAATACTTTGGAATTTTTCCAGAATTTTTCCTTCTGGATTAATAATATAAGAGGTTGGCGTACCTACTAATTGATAGCGTTCAGCGGTAATTTTAAGTTGATCTTTTACCACTAATAATGAAAGATGGCGCTTTTTCATTACTGCAGGAATATCACCTTTATCTCCATCGGTATTAATAGCAATGACTTGAACATTGTTAGGGTATTTTTGTTCAAACTTCTGTAAAGCTTGCAATTCTACAATACACATTCCGCAAGATTGAGACCAAAAATTAATGAGAATTGTCTTATGCGGAAAGTCACTTAGTTTAACTTCTTTACCTTGTAAATTATAAACTGCAAGAGCAGGAGCTTGCCCTCCTACTTTTGCAATTTCTTCTTTACATGAAACTAAGCTTAAAACCATGATTGTTGCAAATATAACTTTAATCCATCGTTTCATATATGCATCCTATTTAAATTAAAGATTTACTTCTTCTTTTAAGAACTTACCATGTTGCAAGAAGATGGTTCTATCTGTTAATTTACCAAGTTCAGGATTATGTGTAACCATTACGACAGTTCGTCCTTGTTTATTTAATTCAGTAAGTAAATCAAGAACTAAACGTTCATTTTTTTCATCTAAGTTACCAGTTGGTTCATCAGCAAAAATAACCGGTGGTTGGTTAACTAAAGCTCTTGCAATACAAACACGTTGTTGTTCACCACCAGAAAGTTGGCTTGGACGATGATCAAAACGATGAGCAAGTCCAACTTGTTCTAATACTGCTTTCGCCGCATTTTCATCGACAACACTATGATAATATTGGGCAAGCATAATATTTTCTAAAGCAGTTAAATAAGGGATTAAGTGGAATTGTTGGAAAACTAAACCAATTTTTTCTGCACGAAAACGTTGACGACCTACTTCATCAAGTTGAGCGGCATCAACACCATCGAGAATGACTTTTCCTTCTGTTGCTGTATCAAGGCCAGTTAAAATATTCATTAAGGTTGTTTTACCAGAACCTGAAGCACCCATAATAGTGACAAATTCACCTTCTTTTATTTGAATATTAATATCTTCTAAGGCCGTTACTTGACCAAATCTTTTATATAAATGTTGAGTTTCAATAACATAGTTGCTCATAATTAGTCCTTTTATTCACCTTTTAATACATTGGCCATTTCAATTGATAATGCTCGACGAGTTGGTACGACGACGGAAATTGCAGCCACGAGGAGAGATAAGAAAATAGTAATAGGAAATACAGGTAAACGCATATCAATGTTAGCCTTAAAGACCATAATTCCTAAAATTTGCGCGAGGATGTAGCCGATAAATAAACCGACAACAATAGATACCACAGCAATAATCATAATTTCTACGACAATTTGCTTAATAATATCTTGTTTTTTAGCACCTAATGCTTTTTGTAAAGCAAACTCTTTTGCACGTTCGCCAACAATAGCAATTAAAGTAGTATTAACGCAAAGTGTTGCTAAAATTAAAATGACAAGAGAAATTAAACCCATTAACCCTTTGATTTTATTGAGGATTTGCCCCTCTGAGGCAGAAACTTTCAATATAGGATGGATATCAAGATCTGGATATTTACTTTGTAGTTCCTTTGCAAAGCTTTTTACTTGCCCTTGATCATCTTTAACATTTAATTGTGCATTAGTTACAAGTCCTGGTTTATTTAACCATTTTTGAGCAAAGCCTAGACCTACCACTAACATATTGTCGGTGGCATCACCACTTTCAATAATACCTTTAATGATAAAAGTATGTTGCTCTGAATTTTTAATTAAAGTTAATTTACTCCCAACTTTTACATCTAGACGTTGTGCAAGACTTTTCCCTATCATAGCATTTCGATCATCAAAATTTACGCCAATCGCTGATCCTGTAATTTGCCAATAAGGCGCTAGGGTACGCATATCTTTAAACCAAACCCCCATCATGGCAACTTTTTCTAATTCACTACGAGCAACACCATATAAATAGGGGCTTGCGGCAGTAATTAGACCAGGAGGTGCTTGATCTAAAATTTGTTTAATTTCAGATTCTTTAATTAAACCACTATTATTGGAGCCAATATAAAAATTGGCACCAAAAGTACGTAATTCTTGGCTCATTTTTGTATTGATATCAAAATATACCGCAGACATTGCGGTAACAATACTTGCCCCTACAGTTAAGGCTGCAAAAATAATAAGAACACGTTGAAATTTTAAATGTAAGGCCTTAAAAATTAAGCGCCAAAACATACTATTGTTATTTTTAGGAAGATTATTGACGTCCATAAAGTACCTCTATTGGATATAAACGAGCAATACGATGAGCAGGGAACCAAGTACCTACTAGGGCAATAATTGTTGCGAGAACTAATACACAAGGGACAACAATCCAAGCTAAGTTTAATGGTGTGCCAAATAATGCGATACCAATAAATTTTGCTAATCCCCAACCAGCAATGCAACCTAATATGCCGCCAATTAACGCACTAATAATAGCTTCACAATAAAATAGTAAAACAATTTGCCATTGGTATGCTCCAAGGGCTTTCATTAATCCTATTTCTTTACTACGTTCAATAATAGTGGTTGTCATTAACGAGGCAATTCCCATTGCGGCAGCAATAACAGCAGCAACTGTCACCACAGCTAATAAGAGTTGAATTTTTTTAATTACCACACCTTCAGAAGCAGCTACCTGCCAAATTGGTTTTACAGTTGCTCCTGAAATAGCTTCTTCTAACTGTAAGGCAATAGAAGATACATAAGCTGTACAATACCAGCGGTCGTAATCTGCAGCATCTAAAGAATCGCTATCTTTACGAGCACGACGAGAAAGTTCATTTTCTGGTACAGTTAATGCCGATACTTTAATGCCTTGAATTTTCCCTTTTAGATTTAATAATTGTTGTGCTGCATTTAAAGGAAGAACAATCTCATTTTCTTCTTTACCACCGGTAGATAAAATGCCTTTAATATCAATAGTGATATTTTTACTAAAATTACCTTCAGTGTAGGATAATTGAATTTGATCACCAATTTTCCATTTACTTTGTTCCGCTAATTTCTGACCAATTAAAGCTGGAATTACATCACCATAATTATTATGCGAATCATTAACCCATTGACCTTTTACATGCCAATAAGGGCTAATAATTTTTTGTCCAGTATGAAAATCAACTTCATCGGGAACATCAATATAATGATCAAAAAACGTCCCTAAAATTTGAATATTACGGTCATTATGTTGGGTAATATTATAGGCTTTAACATCTGCATTTAATAATGGCGCAAAACCTACAATATTATTTCTCCAGAAAATATCTTTTACATTCGGTAATTCAGCTTCATCAAGAAAATCTTGAGTTGATAAACTTGTGTGTCCCCCCATTTCTTTTGAGAGAATGGCGGAACTTGTTGGTTCAATTAAAATATTTGCACCATAAGATTTCATTTCTTTTGCCATTTTGTCTCCGATATCGATAGAAACAGATAACAAAGCAGAAATTAAACCAGATGCAAGAAAAATTGTTACAACTGAAAGGATTTTCCGTTTTAAGCCATAACGCCAAGATTGCCATAACATTCTTGCTAACATTATTTATTCTCCTTTTGTGCTTTTGCTGCTTCAGCTGCTGCTTCTATTTCTTCTAATTTTTTCACGTAAGGTTCAGGATTTTCTCTAAATAAATTCTGATTTTTTTCTGAAGTAAAGAAATAGGTGTTATCGTTATAATCATAACGATAGTCAGCTTTAATATTGGTAAGTTTTTCTAAACTAACAGGATCTGTCACTTCAATTTCTATTGTGGTAGAAAAATATTGTTTACCTGTTAATAAGCTTTTTTTCGGAATCACAACATCTGTTGTGGTTTCTTGCCAATTATCAATAGGGATGGGATTACAACCACCAGGCTTACCTACTGAAGGAATAAATAAACGAACGCCACAAGCAACACAAATAATTTTATCAGCACTTTCTTTAACATAGCCTTGATCACCACATAATAAGCAAGCATCAAATACTGTAGCAAGACTTTGTTTTTTTGTTGAACGATTTATGATGAAAAATCTAATTGCTTTTCCATCACTTGCAACCCAAACAAAACGATGTAAGTCACCATCTTTTACACTCTCAATTGGAATATGAATACTATTATCTGCTTTATTTATTTTAACTTGAGTCGCTTCAGATAATTGTGGTGGAAGAGAGGCAACTTTATCCCAATAAAGTTGGCTACTAAAAATAGCAATAACTGCAAAGGTACCAAAAATTAAAATACGTTTAGCTGTTTGTTGATATGCTAACTTTTTACGTTTTTCAATTGGTTGTTTTTCTTCTAAGGCATATTTTTTTCTTGGCAAATAAACTTTTAAGGCAAAAATAATGAGAATAATACTTAAGATTGCTGCATTAATATAATTAAATAAGCTTGTAATATCTCCGGCCTTAGCAGAAAAAGTTAAGCGCATAGATGTTAGATTGATTGCTTGTAACTTCATTAAATTTAACAGAATATGCCCTGTTAATGGTAGAAGAGAAAGAATCGTTAATACGGTTAATAACAGCCAACGTAACGTATTTAATTTATTATCTTTTTTGCTTTGTTTAAATAACAGGCTTAACCAAGTAGTAATAAAAATACAGAAAATAAAGCCACCGATTACAGCACTTAAGTTAAGCAAGAACGGTGTGTTAATGACATCTGTATTTGTTATGAGATGAATATTAGGATCGCTACCCCATAATGATCCGGCAACAAAAGATAAAATAAATTGCCAAAAATGTGCTAACCATAATTTATTTAAAAGTTGGCTAAAATAGAAGAAAACATAGATAGCGAAGAGAATACAGTTAAAAGTTAAAATAACTTTTTGGCCTGTTAAAAAATGAATAGCAAAAATGGTTCCTAATGAAAAACCAATAATTGTGAGCCAGGTTATAGCTTTAAAATTAAACTTGTTGTAATTCGTCCATAAGCAACCAAGCAGTAAAGCAATCGGTAAAATTGGTTGTAAAAGAAAGGTGAAAAAATAGTTCATAATATGTTCCTGTGACAGAGAATGACGTTCTGTTATTCAGGGCATAGACAAAGACGTCTAAGTAAATGTGAATGAAATAATCCAGGGTTTAAATTTATAAGTAAATTAATATTGCTTATAAATGGATAAACCAATAGACCGTTTCCAGTCTATTGGTTTTTTATTTATAACCTAATCGATTATTTTAAGCCAACAAATTTAAAGTTGTAAGATACATCGAAAGGTTTCCAGAATTTACCAACACCTGTGTTTTTATCTGTATGACGGTGCATACCAGCTTTAGGTGGCGGATCGATATGGTAAGTTACAGTGTAGTTACCAACACCCATCATTTTTACGTTTGCACCATAGTGAGGGCCATCACTAGCAACCATCGGCATAAAGTTACCTTCTTGAACTTTACCAGTGTCATTATTTTTTAATTTATAAGAAATAGTTAAGTAAGGGATCCATTCACCTTCACCAAAACCATTTTTGTTACCTTTAACTGCGTGGATATCAGCTTCTAAATGGATGTCAGAATCTTTAGCTGATAAACCCATACCACGAGGTTCCATATCTACTGGTTCTAAATAAACCGCTGCAATTTCCATACCGTTTAAAGTTTTTGCTTCACCAATTGGGAATTCTTCGAATGCTAATGCAGATTGTGCACTAAGCACGCCAGCGATTAAACTCGTAGCTAACAGAGTTTTTTTCATACTTAATCTCCTATTTATAAGTACTGGGGTTAAATTATGCTGAATGTTTGCTTTGATTTTTCATATAGAATAAAGCAAAGATTGCAGCGAGGACTAAAAATACTTGTGGAATTAATGTTTCCACATAAGGGTAGATACCTAACCAAGGAATTTCTGGAGCACCCATAATCAATGTTGGTTCAAATAACTTCCCTTCAATTAATTCTAAAACTGATTTACCGGCAAAAACGAATGCCATTAGGTACATAAATGAACCTGTAAACATAAAGAACGGTTTTAATGGTAGTTTTACTACGGTATAACGCATAATGAAGTAACAGATTGCTAATAAGAACGCACCTGCGCCAAATCCTGCCAACAAGTATAAATAACTCATTGCACTGTTAGCATCTGCAACTAAAGCATAGTAGAACAACACAGTTTCAGCACCTTCACGATATACCGCTAAGAAACTTGTTAACCAAAGGCCAATTAATGAGCCAGTAGTTAACGCTGTAGAAAGTTTCCCTTCTAAATAGCGTTTCCAGTTATTTGCTTCAACTTTAGAAAGTAACCAATAACTCATCATAAAGAGCATAACAACTGCAATCATCATAGTGAAACCTTCTAATAGTTCACGACTTGCACCAGAGTTACTGAAAATCAATTGGAAAATAACGGCTGTAACTAAGCTTGCTCCAAGAGCAACATATACAGATTGACGAATAACAGGTAATTTATCTTCATATTTATTTTTAACAAGATAAGCTACAATCGCCGCAACAATTAATAATGCCTCTAAACCTTCACGTAAGATAATGAGTAGGCTGTAGATAAAGAGAGACCAATTATTTTGATTTGTATCTTGTAACATTCCAGCAGCTTTAGAAAGATCATTGGCTAAGCCCATCGCTTGCTCTTGTAAAAGAGACACATTTTGTTTTGCTTTCATTAAGCTGACTAAGCGAGTGAAATAACCTTCAAGTTGTGCTTTAAAATTATTGTCACGAGAACCTACTTTTGCTTCAAAACCAGAGTTTTCAAATACATCAAAGTAAGTGTTTTGTACAGATAACATTGCTTTTTTAATGTCACCTTTTTCATATAAAGTGATAGCTTGTTGAATTTGAGTATTAATTGTTTTACGAACTTCAAACCAATCAGTATCTGGGATATCATCCGCGTTGATCATATTATCACCATTATCATTTTCTGTGATTTGTTGATCTGGATTGGTGGTTGGTAAATTAGGTAATAATTCTTCAATATTTTGTAATAATAATGTAGTTTCGTAAGCTAATTCATTCATTTTCCCTGGTTGCTCACTTAATCGAATTAAATTATAAAATTGCTGATTAATAGAACTATCATCTTTTGAAGAGCGGTTATAGCGGATAGCTTGCTCCATTTCAGAGTTTTTATAACCTTTATATTGAGCTTGTTGGGCGAGTTGTTTAGCTTTTCTATGATTACCTTTTTCATAGGCACTAATCATTTCAGCTAGAGTATCATCGATAATTTTAAAACTTTGTCTCCAATGTACGGCAATATTATCTTGCTCATATACAGAATGTTGGCCTTCAGCAGTTAATTGGTGACCAGACTCTAAAGCAGGAAGAACTTCATTCAAATCATCTTTAAGTTGAGTGATTTTAGCACTAACCTCTGATATTGGGGCTCCATTACCCATCATACGACGAATTTTGCCAAAAGTTGCTTCCATTTCGTAACTTTTTTTAGCAGAAAAATTAATACGGATTGGGCCTTCAAGATTTTCGAAAATCTCAAAGTATGCCATTTGAACGGTAGTGCGGGCTTCATCATTTTGATGTTGCTCATAAAGCTGTGCTGATTTATCTAAGCGTTGTTCTATTTCGTTCACATAAGCTTTAAAATCTTGACTTTGAGTTGCATCTTGGTCTTGAGCAAAAGCTGTAAGTGTAAATAAAACAGAAAGACATAAAATGGCGTAACGATAGTAACGTGACAACAAAATAGGCTCCTAAAATACAAAAAATATATTCTTAATGAAAATAGTTTTCATCTAGGAAGGTTATTATGCATTTTTTTCGTTTTTTTTCAACCGAAAAATGCTATTTTTAAAAGTAATAGAGCAAAAAATATCAGTTGATTTGAGAGAAAGAAATGCAGAAGATTTGAATCTTCTTATTTTGTGTAATTTTCATTCTTTTAAATAAAATAATGGCGTTATTTTAAAATATAGAAATCTGGCGTTATATAAAAAAGTAAACAAAAAATACGGCATATAGTGTAGAATGACGCGTTATTCATCGAACATTTTGAGTCTATTTTAAGGAAAAAAATAAAATATTATGAATACAGTCCTAAAACAAAATCCTCTGATTAAATATGTCAAACGAAGTATTTATTTCGTGTTGATTATTTGTAGCCTATATTTATTTTTAGCGTGGGCCACATACAGTCATTTTGATCCTTCCTGGACAGTAGCCTCTTCGCAGGAGGATGTGATCAATAAAGGTGGGAAATTTGGGGCATGGATAATTGATTTTTTATTTGTGTCATTTGGTTATATTACAAATTTTATGCCATTTATTTTTTTAGTTGTATCAATTATGGGCTTCTACCATCTAGATGAAACGAAATTTAAAGTTGGCAAATGCTTTCTAAATTTATTAGGTGCCATTTTTTTATTAAGTGGTGCTAGCTTGTTAGCTTCTCTATTTTATTTACATCAACCAACTGAATATTTTTTACCAGGAGGAATTTTAGGTGCAGTATTGATGGAGCATATAGCAAAATTATTACCAAGTATTTATGGCTTATATGCGATTGGATTTGGCTTATTTATTCTTGGTTTATTATGTTGTTCTGCGTGGAAAATGGTAGCGCTATCTACGGCTGTTTTTCATTGGATTATGATGACTCAAGAATGTCAACATAAAGAAAACGAAGAAGAAATTGAAGGGGTACAAGAACAAGGCATTGAAGGGTTACAAGAAGGTGAAAAAACATATTCAACAAAATTAAATGAACCACAAGCTTCTACTGAAAAAAATGAACACCAAGTTTCCTCAAGAATAGAATATCAAAAAGATGAACAAGAAGTATTGTCTCAAAATGCTCCGATAAAAGTTCAAATTCATGGTTTAGGTGGCCCAGAGAATAATCATGTAGTTGCAGAAGAGCCCGTAGTAAGAAAAGAACCTATTATTGCAGATGAAATAGAAGAAAAGGTTTTAGAAAATAATACACCTGTATATATGGATTACCAAAAAGCCAATCATTTCGCATCTTCAAATAATACAACTCAAGAAGTAAGTGAAATTCCTGAAAATATAGTGGAAATTCCGCCCGTTTCTCTTGAAAAGCAAGATTCATGGCATTCCTTTGGAACTGAAAATCCACAAGATATTTATTCTACAAGGAATGAAAATTTAGACGCAACGGATATTATGGATTCTCCAGAAACTACCTTGCCTCATGTTGAATTAAAATTACAAAATATGGCATTAAATGCAAATAAAGATAATTTAGTAACAACCACAGTATCTGAACCGCATCAGCCTGTTGTTACATCTGAAGCAACAGAAATTCCTATTCCAGCCGTACATTTACCTCATCAGCAAAATAGTGATGAAATCTATAAAGATATGGCAAAAAAAGAGGAAATAGCGAATATTTCTGAAAATCAGGCAGAACCAAATGATGTGGATTATGATCCTGAATTACAATCTTTAGCACAACAGTTTGCCGCACAAGAAGAGGCTCGTTTAGCAGAAATGCAACAAAGGGCAAAAGAAATGCAGGCAGAAGATATTTTAAATGAGATTTTAGATGAGCAAGATGCACAATTATTTGAACAGCAACAGGTGCAAGAACCCCCTCAAACCTCATTACAAATGAAAGAAAAACAAAGTCGCGCAGAGCATTATTCGGAGGAAAAAATGATCGGCGCAAGTACATTAGCATCAGTGGCAAGTTTAAATACTCAGCCTATGACGGCACAAAATAAAGCGAATACAGTTAACTCTCAACCTCAAGTAGTATCTCAATCCTCAGCTATAATACCTGAAAAAGTTGTTAACCCTTCGGTACAAGTTATAAATCAAGGACAAAATGAAGCCAGCCAGCCAGCACAACCTATTTATTCTGGTTATGGTGACACCTTAATTCATCCGGCATTACAACAAGCAATGCCGAAAATGGAAAAACCAACTACGCCACTGCCAACGATTGATTTATTAGATGAACATCCGACAATGGCTCAAGATGTAACGGAAGAAAGCTTACAGCAAACATCACAGCGGATTGAGAAGCTATTACGAGATTTCCACGTTAAAGCCAATGTAAAAGAAGTGCTTGTAGGGCCTGTGGTGACGCGTTATGACATTGAATTACAGCCTGGGGTGAAAGCGGCGAAAGTAACGGGATTAGAAGGAGATTTGGCTCGTGCATTATTATTCCCAGCAATTCGTGTGGCAGAAGTAATACCAGGAAAACCTTATGTGGGTATTGAAACGCCAAATGAAAAAAGACAAACGGTTTATTTGCGCAATGTGTTAGATAGTGATGAATTTCGCCAAGCAAAATCACCGCTTTCAATGGCGTTAGGAGAAGATATTAGTGGTAATCCCGTTGTGGTTGATCTCGCGAGTATGCCTCATTTATTAGTCGCTGGTGCCACAGGTTCAGGGAAATCTGTAGGGGTTAATACGATGATTTTAAGTTTACTTTACCGTGTAAAACCGGAAGAAGTGAAGTTTATTATGATTGACCCAAAAGTGGTGGAATTATCCGTTTATAATGGCATTCCTCATTTATTAACAGAAGTGGTAACGGATATGAAAAAAGCAGCCAATGCGTTACGCTGGTGTGTGAATGAAATGGAACGACGTTATTTATTATTATCCGCATTAAATGTACGGAATATTGAAAATTATAATGAACAGGTTGAAAAATATAACAACCTAGGTATGCCTATTCCAGATCCATTATGGCGACCAGGTGACACAATGGACACTATGCCACCGCCATTAGAAAAACTTAGTTACATTGTCGTGATTGTTGATGAGTTTGCTGATTTAATGATGGTTGCCGGCAAAGAAGTGGAAGAATTAATTGCTCGCCTTGCACAAAAAGCTCGTGCAATTGGTATCCATTTAATTTTAGCCACCCAACGTCCGTCAGTAGATGTGATTACCGGTCTTATTAAAGCCAATGTGCCAACGCGTATTGCCTTTTCAGTGGCCAGTAAAATTGACTCTAGAACCATTCTTGATCAAGGTGGCGCGGAAGCCTTACTTGGTCGAGGGGATATGCTGTATTCAGGCAAAGATTCATCGGATCTTATTCGTGTACATGGCGCCTTCATGACAGACGAAGAAGTTGTTCGAGTAGCTAATGATTGGCGAGCACGAGGCAAACCAAATTATATTGAGAGTATTTTAGAAAGTCATGGTGATGATAATGAAGAAGGTGGAAGTGGTAAATCAAATTTAGATGAATTAGATGAATTATTTGATGAAGTAATGGAATTTGTTATTAGCACAGGAACAACTTCGGCATCATCGATTCAACGTCGCTTTAGAGTTGGATTTAACCGCGCTGCACGAATTATGGATCAATTAGAAGATCAAGGAATTGTTAGCCCATTACAAAATGGTAAGCGTGAAATTTTATCACGTAAAATGGATTATTAACTTATTGATAAAAAGGACAATTATGCAAAAAAAAGTACAAAAAATATTGGTGGCATTAACATTATTTATCACCACAACAACTTGGGCCACAACAGCCGCTGACGAATTAAAAGCACGTTTAGAAAAAGCGAGTAATTTAAGTGCGGATTATAGCCAAACCTTAACGGATTTTTCAGGTAAAATTTTACAAAAAGGTAATGGCATATTAAAACTTAAATCGCCAAATTTATTTAGAATTGAAAATAACAAACCTCAAGAAAGTGTATTGGTTTCGGATGGCAAAACACTTTGGTTTTATGATCCTTTTGTAGAACAAGCCACAGCAAGTTGGGTTAAAGATGTGATTAATAATACGCCTTTTGTTTTATTAACTAACCGCGATACAAAATTATGGGATCAATATAAAATCAGTCAACAAGCAGACACTTTTACACTTATTCCATTATCGCAAGAAAGCAGTGTAAAAAACTTTAATATTCGAATTCAAAAAAATGGCATATTAAAAAATTTTTCTACCACAGAAAAAGACGGACAAAGTAATCTTTATATTTTGCATAATATTTCAAACCAAGTTATCCCTAAAAAAATCTTTGAATTTCACCTTCCTGAAGGGGCAGAACTTGATGACCAACGTCAATAATTTTATTGAAGGGGGGCAAGATGTTAAATTTTGACTTAGATTTTGGCGGAGATGAGTTTAAACCCCTTGCCGCTAAAATGCGACCAACAAACTTAGAACAATATTGCGGACAACAACATTTAGTTGGGCCAGGGAAACCGTTAGCAAGGGCAATTAATGCTGGGCATATTCATTCAATGATTTTATGGGGGCCACCAGGAACCGGCAAAACCACCTTAGCGGAAATTATCGCTAACCGTATTGCGGCCCAAGTGGAGCGAATTTCTGCAGTAACTTCAGGTATTAAAGAAATTCGTGAAGCGGTTGAACGCGCGAAACAAAATCGCCAAACAGGGCAACGGACAATTTTATTTGTAGATGAAGTGCATCGTTTTAATAAAAGCCAGCAAGATGCTTTTTTACCGCATATTGAAGATGGTACTATCATTTTTATTGGTGCTACCACGGAAAATCCGTCTTTTGAATTAAATAACGCCTTACTTTCACGGGCACGAGTTTATTTATTGAAAGCATTGGGTAAAGACGATATTTTGCAAGTGATTCAACAGGCGTTAACAGATTCTGAGCGTGGATTAGGACGAGAAAAATTAGAAATTCAAGATAATGTTTTTGAAGTGTTAGCTGAGTATGTGAATGGTGATGCACGTTTGGCCTTAAATTGCCTTGAATTAATGGTGGATATGGCTGAAGAGGGGAAACAAGGTAAGATTTTAAATCGTCATCTTTTAACGGAAATTTTAGGCGAACGGCAAGCAAGATTTGATAAGCAAGGGGATCGTTTTTATGATCTATTATCAGCTTTTCACAAATCCATTCGTGGTTCTTCTCCAGATGGTGCCTTATATTGGTTTGCCAGAATTTTAACAGCAGGAGGCGATCCCTTAATTGTGGCACGTCGTTTATTAGCAATAGCTTCCGAAGATGTGGGGAATGCAGATCCAAGAGCCATGCAAATGGCTATTAGTGCTTGGGATTGTTTTACCCGTGTCGGTCCACAAGAAGGGGAAAGAGCCATTGCGCAAGCCATTGTTTATTTAGCTTTAGCACCAAAAAGTAATGCAGTTTATATGGCGTTTAACGCTGCAAAACAATTAGCCAAGGAAAGCCCTGATTATGATGTACCTAAACATTTACGTAATGCACCAACACAATTAATGAAAAATTTAGGCTATGGTGCGGAATATCGCTATGCTCATAATGAAGAAAATGCTTATGCAGCAGGGGAAAATTATTTCCCTGAACCATTAAAAAATACGCGATTTTATTTTCCGGTACGACGAGGGTTGGAAATTCAATTAGCGGATAAGCTCGAAAGACTGCAAGCACTTGATGAAAATAGTAAAAAACGCCGTTATTAAGACTATATTGGTTTACACTATGAGTACAATTCAATAGAATAAACCGGTTGTTAAATTTTAAATAAAAGAGAGAAAGGAAGAATATGATCGATCCAAATTTATTACGTGGTCAATTAGCTGAAACAGCAGATAAATTAAAGCTAAAACGAGGATTTAATTTAGATGTTGATCAATTTAGTGAATTAGAAGAAAAACGTAAAACATTACAAGTAAAAACGGAAACCCTTCAAGCAGAGCGTAATGCTCGTTCAAAAGCAATTGGTGCCGCCAAAGCACGTGGTGAAGATATTGCTCCTTTATTAAATGAAGTTGATTCTCTAGGTAGTGCTCTAAATGAAGCAAAAGCTGAACTGGAAACTGTACAAAAAACATTAAATGATATTCTTTTAAGTATTCCAAACTTACCTGCTGATGAAGTTCCTTTAGGTCGTGATGAAAATGATAACTTAGAAATTTTACGTTGGGGCCAACCTCGTGAATTTGACTTTGAAGTGAAAGATCACGTGACTTTAGGAGAAGAAATTGATGGTGGATTAGATTTCGCTGCGGGTGCCAAATTATCAGGGGCAAGATTTGTAGTTATGCGTGGTAAAATTGCGAAATTACACCGTGCATTGACCCAATTTATGTTAGATCTCCATACGGAACAACACGGTTATATGGAAACCTATGTACCTTATTTAGTAAATCATGCAAGCCTTTATGGTACAGGGCAATTACCAAAATTTGGAGAAGATCTTTTCCATACTCGTGCTCTTGAAGGTGAACAACCTTACGCATTAATTCCAACAGCGGAAGTGCCTGTTACAAATTTAGTGCGTGGTGAAATTTTAGAACAAGAACAACTGCCATTACGAATGACTGCACATACGCCGTGTTTCCGTTCTGAAGCGGGGTCTTATGGTCGTGATACCCGTGGGTTAATTCGTATGCACCAATTTGATAAAGTGGAATTAGTACAAATTGTTGAACCTGAATATTCAATGGCCGCTTTAGAAGAGTTAACCCAACAAGCTGAAAAAGTTCTACAATTATTAGAATTACCATACCGCAAAGTGTTACTTTGTACAGGTGATATGGGCTTTGGTTCAACTAAAACTTACGATTTAGAAGTATGGGTGCCAGCACAAAATACTTACCGTGAAATTTCTTCTTGTTCAAATATGCAAGATTTCCAAGCTCGTCGTATGCAAGCTCGTTACCGTGTTAAAGGAGATAAAAAACCACGTTTAGTTCACACATTAAATGGTTCAGGTTTAGCGGTAGGCCGTACTTTAGTTGCAGTATTAGAAAACTATCAAAATGCAGATGGTTCAATTACAGTACCTGAAGTATTACGTCCATATATGGGTGGCTTAGAAGTCATTACTAAATAAGTTTATTTAGCTTTAGAAAGTAAAAATCTCGCTTTAGGCGAGATTTTTTTTGGGGAAGAATTCAGTAAAAATAAAAAAGATTGAGTATAAAATACTCAATCTTTTCCAGCCTCAATTTTGTCCTTTAAGCCAGAAACTCCGCATTTAGCGGAGTTTCTATTTTAAATTTATTATTGATTAACAGGATGAATATTTAAATTTGCAGGCTCTGGATCCTCTTGTGGAGGAGTTTGTGTCACATAAAGTTGTTGAGTAGGGAAGGCAAAATCGGCCCCATGTTTATGGACAATATCTCGAATTAATAAGAAGATTTTTTGCTTAATTTCATAGAAGGTTACCCAATCCGTTGTTTTGGTAAAGGTATAAATCATAATATTTAAAGATGAATTAGCATATTGATCAAAAGCCACAATTAAAGTGCGACGCATATCAATATCCGGATGGTGGGCAAGCATATCTTTAATATCTGCTACAACTGCATCAATACAGCCTAAATCATCATAACGTAAGCCAATATTTTCATAAATACGGCGATTTAACATACGGCTTGGGTTTTCTACCGCAATATTCATAAAGGTACTATTTGGTACATACAGAGGACGTAAATCAAAGGTACGAATACGGGTCATACGCCAGCCAATATCTTCTACAGTACCGTCAATGGTACGATCTGGAGAACAAATCCAATCACCAACACGGAATGGTTTATCCACGAAAATCATAAAACCACCAAAGAAGTTAGCCAGTAAATCGCGGGCAGCAAAACCGATAGCAATACCACCAATCCCCCCAAAGGCTAAGACACCAGAAATGGAGAAGCCAAAGTTTTGCATAATAACTAAAATCATAATAATCATAATGCTTAAACGTAATAAACGGCCAACAGCCATCACTGTCGCACTATCAACATTATTTTTTTTGTGTGCACTGGCAATCATATTGCTTTCAACGGCTTTAATCAGACTAAGTAAAAACCAACCAAAGAAAATAATAAGACTTAAACGCCAAGATAATAGTAATCCATCATCCCAGTCTTTTGCATTATATTGAGCAACCATTTGTAATGCCCATAATAATCCACTGAAATAAATAAAATAACCTAATGGTTTTCTTAATACATTAACAACTGTTTCATCAAAAACTGTACCAGTTTTTTTGACTAAACGAAGAATAAAATGGTTAATAGTAACTCGGCAAAGAAAACTTATTGCCAAAGTCATACAAAAGATAATACCAAGTAAAACAAGCCAGATAAAATCATGAGGTATGATATTATTAATTGAAACGAGATTAATTAAAAATTGATTAATAAAATTTAATTGTTCGAGAGAATGTATAGTAGGTTCCATAAAATCGTACTTCTTAATAGGTTAAAAAATAATATAAATATGCACATATTTTGCCACAAAAGGGTAACTTAGGAAACCTCGCAATTGACAATCATGCTTTAATAGGACAAAAATTGTGAATTGATTATTTTAAATAGACCTAGATTAAAAAATATTAATATTTTAGAAAAATAGGTATCAAATAATTAATAGGAATGAAAGGATAGAAGAACGAGGACATGGTTATCATATTGAAATGGTTTTTGATAGTTTAGAATCTTTTTAGTTAATAAAAATAGAAACACCATGTGATATTTTAGTCTTCAGCAGGTGTTTCTATTTTATTTTTTCAAGATTATTTTTTCTTCGCTAACATGGTAACAAACTTCATTTTTATACGATTACCATTAGCATCAGTTTTATGTAATTCACCTAATTCTTCATTATATTTAATGAAATCCCAGTCTTTATAATATTCTTTTAATTCTTGTTCTTTAAAAGTAAAAGAAAATGGAACTGGACAAGGGTAGTCATTAGTGCTCATAGCGGACACAATTAAGTTATATCCACCTGGCAATGTATGTGCTTGCATATTTTTAATAATGCCAGGAATTGCCTCCGGATTTAAGAACATAAACACGACAGTAGAGAAAATAAAATCATAGTTTTCAGTAATGTTGGCAGAATTAATATCATAACCTGCCGTTTTAATATTAAAGTTTTCTTTTTCTATAATGGAATTTAGGAAGGCTAAGCTATCAGGATTGAGCTCTAAGGAAGTGACATCAAAACCTAATAATTTTAAGAAAAGAGAGTTACGCCCACGACCACAACCAAGATCTAAAGCTTTACAAGGTTTAATTTCTTTTACAGCATTTAAAATTTCAGAATGGGTTTTGGTGAGGTTATATTTTTTGGCAAAATAATCTTCTTTGGTGCAATAGAATTCAAGATAACAAATGAGATCATCGGATAACGCTTCCACTCGATGCCATACTTGAGGTTCAACAAAAGGAGCGGGATTTTCTTTATCAAAAATATGTTCACTCAGAACATTTCCTGTTTCATCAAGAACATAAAATTTTAATTTACCTTGTAATACTGTTACTTTAGCCCAAGTTCCTTCCTTTGTATTATGTTTCTCTTGAAACATTTTAGGTAAAGAATCTTTATTCCATTCAGGCATTTTTTTATAACAAATTAAGTCTTGCATCATTATCATTTCTCCAAATTTAATTAAGATGAAAATATGTTAGAAGATCATATTTAAACAGGCAAGAATTTCTTAATTTAAAAATAAATTTAACCCAAAAATAGTAGCGATTTGTTAGAAAAATTATCGAAAATGACGCTAATTTTTGTTAAAATTACTATAATTTTTTTTAAGTAATTTAAATGTTGAGGTAGATATGCGTTGTCCTTTTTGTTTAGAAGAAGAAACAAAAGTCGTCGATAGCCGTTTAGTATCTGAAGGTGATAAAGTTCGTCGTCGTAGAGAATGTGGTAACTGTCATGAAAGATTTACAACTTTTGAATGCGCTGAATTAGTATTTCCTAAAATTGTAAAAAGTGATGGCTCAAGAGAGACATTTAACGAGGAAAAATTACGCCGTGGTATGTTACATGCCTTAGAAAAGTGTCCTGTAAAATCTGAAGATGTGGAAAAAGCAATTAGTCATATTTGTCAACAATTGCGCAAAACGGGGGAATTAGAAATACCAAGTAAACAAGTTGGTAGCTTAGTGATGAATGAGTTAAAGACGCTAGATAAAGTGGCTTATATTCGATTTGCATCAGTATATTTAAGTTTCGATGATATTAATCAATTCAGTACTGAAATAGAAAAACTTAAGGATTAATAATGCAAAATCATACCTATGAGCAAGATTGTCATTTTATGCAAATGGCTTTAGATTTAGCGAAGCAAGGTATTTATACAACAACACCTAATCCAGCGGTAGGTTGTGTATTAGTTAAAGATAACCAAATTATCGGGAAAGGTTTTCATTTCAAAGCTGGCCAACCACATGCGGAAGTGATGGCTTTAAGAGATGCTAATAATAAAAAAAATGAGGTTCTAGGGGCGACGGCATACGTGACCTTAGAACCTTGTTCTCATTTTGGTCGGACACCACCTTGTGCACAAGGCTTAATTGATGCTGAAGTGAAAAGAGTGGTTATCGCGATGCAAGATCCCAATCCTCAAGTGGCAGGGAAAGGTATTGCAATGCTTGAAAATGCGGGGATCTCAACAACAATCAATGTGTTAGCAGAACAAGCAGAATTATTAAATAAAGGTTTTTTAACCAGAATGCGTAGTGGGAAACCTTTGGTTCAATTAAAAATGGCAATGAGCATTGATGGTAAAACGGCGATGGCGAATGGGGAAAGTAAATGGATAACTGGGGAATTAGCCCGCCAAGATGTTCAGCATTTAAGAGCACAAGCCTCTGCTATTTTATCTACTAGCCAAACAGTGTTAGCGGATGATCCTTTACTTAATGTTCGCCATGAACAATTTTCCTTAGCCCTTCAAAAGCAATATTTAAAAGCTCATTTACGTCAACCTATTCGTGTTATTTTAGATAATCACCATCAAGTTCAACCTCGCCATCGTTTATTTCAAATTAAATCTCCAGTTTGGCTTGTGAGTCATACAGAAAGAGATCTATCGGCCTTTCCGAGCAATTGCCAACAAATTATTTTAAATTCATCAGGTAAAAGTGATTTATTGCAATTAATGGAAATTTTAGGTTATAAACAAATTAATTCTGTATGGGTTGAAGCGGGGGCAAAACTTGCAGGGTCATTAATTGAAGAAAAATTAGTTGATGAGCTAATTCTTTATATTGCACCTAAATTATTAGGCCATGAAGCACGGGACTTATGTTATTTACCAAATATAAAAACATTATCAAATGCAATTTATTGGAAGTTGAATAATATTGAAACCTTTGGTTCTGATATAAAAATATGTTATCAAAAACAACTGTAAATGAATTATAGAGGCGATTATGTGGTTTAAAAAAATTCTACAATCTATTTTCTTTGGCTTGATTATCGCAGGAATATTTATTCTGTTAACACCGAGCTTGAGAAAGCAGTTGCCTATTTTTACACCACAGGTCGTTTCTTATAAAGATGCTGTTAGGGTTGCTTCACCGGCAGTGGTAAATGTTTACAATGAATCTTTTTCTTCTATTAGTGGTAATAATCACCAGGTTAATACCTTGGGCTCTGGTGTTATTATGTCTGCGGATGGTTATATTTTAACGAATAAGCATGTTATTCAAAATGCAGAACAAATTGTTGTCGCATTACAAAATGGACAAATATTTGCAGCTCAATTAGTGGGATCTGATATTGTTACAGATTTAGCGGTATTAAAAATAAAAGCCCAAAATTTACCGACAATCCCTCAAAATTTAGAACGAAAAAATCATGTAGGCGACGTGGTTCTTTCTATTGGAAACCCTTATAACTTAGGGCAAAGTGTGTCTCAAGGTATCATCAGTGCATTAGGCCGTAATGTTGTTAGTGACTCGATGGGCAGACAAGATTTTATTCAAACGGATGCTTCTATAAATAGAGGAAACTCAGGAGGCGCCTTAATTAATTCATTAGGAGAATTAGTTGGGATTAGTACCTTAAGTATTGGAAAAAATAGTCAAGATATGGCTGAAGGGTTAAATTTTGCCATTCCTATTGATGTTGCCAATGAAATTATGCATAGAATTATTAAAGATGGTCGAGTTATTCGAGGTTACTTAGGGGTACAAAGTAATATTTTATTTAATAATGGGGAAGGCGTAATTAATAAGGGGGTATTAGTTACAGCTGTTGCACCAGCAAGTCCTGCGGCTATTGCGGGTATTCAATCTGGTGATTTAATTACTAAATTTGCAAATATTGAAATTAAAACACCAGTACAATTAATGAGTTTAATTAGTAAAACGAAACCGAGTACAACGGTAGAAATCACCTTAAATAGATTGGGTCATACCTTACAATTACCCGTAACGATTACAGAATATCGCGTGATTCATAATAAACCAATAAATTAACAATAAGTGATTATATTTTTTTTACTGATTTTCGAATAACTAATTCAGGATAAACTTCAATGACTTTATGTTTTGAAGAAGATTTATTGTTAATTCTTTCAAATAATAGGATGAGAGCTTGTTTCCCCAATCTAAGTTTAGATTGGTGAATAGTGGTGAGTGGAGGGGAGTAAAAGCGTGATGAATGAATGTCATCATAGCCAATGATTGAAATATCATTAGGCACATTTAAACCTTGTTCACCAATAGCAGAAATAGCACCTAAAGCCATAGTATCACAACAACAAAATACAGCAGTCGGATGCTTGTCTAAGGATAAGATACGATTCATACATTCATACCCATCTTCAGGTTGAAAGCTACCTTCGAGTTTCCACTCTGGTTGAATTTTTAAATTTGCTTCTTGCATGGCTTTTTCAAAACCGGCTAAACGATCTCTGCCAATAGTGGTTAATAAATTACCAGTAATAATCCCAATATCTTTATGGCCATTATCAATTAAGTATTTTGTAGCTAAATAGCCACCATCAAAACTATTATCTTTGATAATATCAGTTTCTTCATTTTTTTGTTCCCAATCCATAATGACGATAGGAATAGAGCTAAAAGTTGCGAGTAATTCACGAGATTCTTGATCGTATTCTGAACACATAATTAACAGACCATCTACTCGTTTTTTCGCTAGCATCTCTAAATGATTTTTTATTTTTTCCGGGTCATTTTCGGTATTGCAAAGAAATAATGAATAACCTTGTCGATAGCAATATTCTTCAACCGCATGGATAACTTCAGCAAAATAGGGGGCTTGAGAAGTTGTCACAATCATACCAATAGATTTTGTTGTATTGACTTTAAGGCTACGAGCAATGGCACTAGGAGAATAATGTAATGCTTTGATTGCGAGTAAAACTTGTTTTTCAGTTTCTTTGGCAACAAAGCGTGTTTTATTAATGACATGGGAAACTGTGGTAGTTGATACCCCTGCCATTTTTGCAACATCTTTAATTGTAGCCATAATTATCCTCCAGTAAAATTAGCTCATTATAATGATAGAATTGGGTTGGGTTAAGTTAAAATTAAAAATATTATGAATAAATTCAAAGATATTCTTTAAATTTAAACAATTAGAGGGTAAAATTTAAACGCATTAAACAAATAGAAGGAAAATTAAAATGAACACATTTGGATATTCAATGTTAGTTGTAGTGTTAGCCTTAACAATCATTGTTAGTTTTGCGACATTTATGTTCTAATTATTTATTTTTAAAGGCTTTTTTACTATTAAGTAAAAAGCCTTTTATTTTATCATTTAATTAAGCTTGTTTTTATTAATCACTGTATCTTCACTTTCCCAACCAAAATACACCCCAGAATATTGGCTTGCTAATTTCTCTAATTGTTTAACAGTATCAAAAATTTCGGTTGTATTTAAATAGAGTTGTTGTTCGATTTTTATAATATAAGCTTGTTCATCTTCACTTATAGTTACAGGTGCAGAACTGTGTTGAATACTGATAAAACTAATAAAGGTATTATTAGCCATATACTCTATAAAATCATGCATATTTTGTTCATCTACAAAATATAGGGTGTGATTAAGGGTATAAAGTTCATTTAAAGCACGCCCATTATGGGTCAACATATCTAAAACTTCTTGAGTTCCATGTAACTTCATTTCTAAAGGGGAAGGTAAAAGAAAATCAAAATAGGTATCCCAATAAGCATCTTCTTGAACATTAATATCTTCAACTTCATTAAAGTGAGGTAAGATTTCTAATAAATTTTCAGGATCTTCCGTATAAAAATGTAATTTAGCTTTACCATCAGTAAATAAATAACCTGCATAATATGTTGCTGGCGAAGAAGAAAGTAATGAAGATATTTTAAAAATAATATCTAATAATTCTTGATAATGTTCATTACAAGGCAATCCATTTGCTTTGGCAATATAAGGAATAGAAAATTGCACAATTTTATCCGCTTTTATAGCAGGCTGATAGTGTTCAATAATATTTAAATTGACAGCAAAAAGTGCATCTTTTTCATTTACCACTGAACGGTAGTTTTGCCAGTTATTATCGATATGCATAATCGCTTCCTAGATTATTTAAAGGTTGCCCAAATTGGCGCATGATCAGAAGGTTTTTCCATTGCTCGAATATCTAAGTCGATACCCGTTTCTACACAGTGAGCCATTAATTCTTGGTTAACAATAATATGGTCAATGCGCAATCCACGATTATCTAAAAAACCCTTAGAACGATAATCAAACCAAGAGAATTTATCGTTAGCCTCTGGATTTTGTTGGCGGAAAGTATCCACTAAGCCAAGATTATATAAACGTTGCATCCATTCTCTTTCTTCGGGTAAGAAAGAACATTTCCCCGTACGCAACCAACGTTTACGATTTGGTTCACCAATACCAATATCTAAATCAGAAGGACTAATATTCATATCACCCATAATAACAATAGGATTACTGGCATCATGATCTTCTTTTACATAACGTAATAAATCGGCATAAAATTTTTGTTTGGCGGGGAATTTTGTTTCGTGGTGGCGGCTTTCTCCTTGTGGAAAATAACCATTAATCACCGTCATTTTTCCGAAAGGCGTCGCTAAATCTGCCATAATAATACGGCGTTGAGCATCTTCTTCATCTGTTGGGAAACCTTTGCGAACGTCAATAGGTTGTGCTTTAGTTAATAATGCCACACCATAATGGCCTTTTTGGCCGTGGTGGAAAACATTGTAGCCTAAATTTTCAAATAAAGCGTGTGGGAAGTCTTGATCAGATACTTTAATTTCTTGTAAACCAATAACATCAGGTTGATGTTGTTCAATAATGGCATTTAATTGGTGGGGTCTTGCTCTTAATCCATTGATATTAAATGAAATAATTTTCATGTTGAGTTCCTATTGTTCATTTATTATAAAACTAAGCTTGTGACTTAACTTGTTGTGCATTTTTCCATTGAGTAAAAAGATTGTCTTCCTTTGGTGGCATTTGTAAATAAAAACCTTGTTCTTGAATATGATTTAAAACAGTTTGGTTATCAGTATGCGCTAATGTTTTGTTTCCAGCGAGGTTAAATAACATGACAAAACTCGGTTTACCAAAAATACTTTTTAATTCTTCAGGTAAAGGATCAAAATGATCTCGTTTTTCAATATAAAGATACATCCCTTCTTTTTTGTTACTTTTGTAAATAGCACATAACATAATACTTATCCTTTAAATTAAATGGCTAATTCTAACGTAAATCAAATGTTTCGTCAGTTCTTTTTAAATGCAAAATGGCCCATCTAAACAGAAGAGCCATAAGAGAATTTTTTTAGTGCTAAAGGTTTCTGGCTAAATAATCTGCCAAAGTAGCGTATTGAAAATTAAAGCCGGCTTGAATTAATTTTTGCGGAAGTACTTTTTGGTCATCAAATAAAAGATCGGCTCTTTCCCCTAAAATCAATCGCATTGCAAAAGCGGGAACAGTGCAAAAAGCAGGACGATGTAAATATTTACCAAGTAACGAGTTTAAGGTTTTATTCCGTACAGGATTTGGTGCCACCATATTAAATACACCATGACAAGATGGCGTTTCTAATAGAAAAATAATGGCATTGATCATATCTTCTAAAGCAATCCAAGACCAATATTGCTCACCACTGCCTAATTTTCCACCTAAACCTAAGCGGTAAAGAGGAAGCATTTTAGCGAAAGCCCCTCCTGTAGGATCTAATACAATACCTGTACGTAACAGACATACGCGAGTATGGGCCTGTAAAGCTTGAGCTTCCCATAATTGGCAAAGTTCGGCGGTAAAGTTATTACCTTTTGAGCTTTCCTCCGTTAATGTTTGCTGAGGACGATTACCATAAAATCCAATGGCTGAACCGGAAATAAAACATCGAGGTGGATGGGCGCTTTTATTGATTAATTGTGTAAGTTGTTGAGTAAGTTGAACGCGACTATTTTGTAGATTATTTTTTTGTTTTTGACTCCAACGATGATCAAAAATAGGCTCACCAGCAAGATTAATGACCGCATCAAATTGATCTAAGTTTTCTAGTTCAGTTAAATTTGAAATGAGAGCAATATTTGGAAGTTGCAGTTTTGCTCGTGAAATATTTCTTACTAAAGCAGTGATTTTATATTTTTTATTTAAAAGCTTGGTAATTAAATTTGAGCCAATAAATCCAGTGGCACCAGTAATAAAAATATGCATAGTCAATTTACCTAAATTTATAATTGTGCTTCAAACAGATTCTCAATATCTGAAATTAAAGTCGGCATAATCTTGGTATTTGTAGGCGTGATAAAAATGGTATCATCACCGGCGATAGTTCCTAAAATACCTTCAGATTTCCCCAAAGAATCCAGTAGTCTTGCAATAAGTTGTGCCGCCCCAGGACTCGTTTTAATGACAATAATACAATGATTATGATCAATGTCTAACACTAAGTTTTTAAGTGGACTACTCGTCGTCGGCACACTTAATTCATTCGGTAAGCAATAAACCATCTCCATACGAGTATTACGCGTTCTGACAGCCCCAAACTTTGATAACATACGAGAAACTTTAGATTGATTAATATTCGTAAAGCCTTGTGCTTTCAAAGCTTGCACAATTTCACTTTGTGAAGATAAATTTTCTTGTGCTAATAAAGCCTTAAAGGCAGATGATAGATTTTCTGTTTTCTCCATAGAATTGTTTATCCCTTAAACATTTAAGACTAAAAAAACAAAATAATATTAAGCTGTAAAGATAAAAATAGCTCAATATAAACAATATTTTATTATAGAACATTTTGTTATTTTTAACATAAAACATGTGATAGATTTGTAAAAAATAAGGTAAAAAATTTGAGTTAGATCTCAATATTGAGCTTATATTATTGAATAAAGATAAGAAGCGTTTAAAATCACTGACAGTTTATTTATTATCAAATTTTTAACCAAGAAGGGGAAAAACATGAAAGTTACTGTATTAGGGGCAGCTGGTGGTATTGGTCAAGCATTATCATTATTGTTAAAACTACAATTACCAGCGGAGTCAGAATTGGCACTTTATGATATTTCACCAGTAACACCAGGTGTTGCGGCTGATGTTAGCCATATTCCAACAGCGGTCAAAGTTCAAGGATTTAGTGGAGAAGATCCAACGCCAGCATTAGAAGGGGCTGATGTTGTTTTAATTTCTGCTGGTGTAGCCCGTAAACCAGGCATGGATCGTGCCGATTTATTTAATATTAACGCAGGTATCGTAAAAGGTTTAATTGAAAAAGTTGCAGTAGCTTGTCCAAAAGCTTGTATCGGTATTATTACTAATCCAGTAAATACTACTGTAGCAATTGCTGCCGAAACATTAAAACAAGCAGGGGTTTACGATAAACGTAAATTATTTGGTATTACCACATTAGATGTTCTTCGCTCTGAAACCTTTGTATCAGAATTAAAAGACTTAAACGTATCTCGTACGAGTGTTCCTGTCATTGGTGGTCATTCTGGCGTAACTATTTTGCCATTATTATCACAAGTACAATATGTCGAATGGCAAGAAGATGAAGTTGCGCCATTAACAAAACGTATTCAAAATGCAGGAACTGAAGTTGTTGAAGCCAAAGCTGGTGGCGGATCTGCGACACTTTCAATGGCACAAGCTGCCGCACGTTTTGCTCGTTCATTAGTGAAAGGTTTAAATGGTGAAACTATCGTAGAATGCACTTATGTTGAAGGTGACGGCAAATATGCACGTTTCTTCTCTCAACCAGTCCGTTTAGGTAAAGAAGGTATTGAAGAAATTTTACCTATTGGCACATTAAGTGCATTTGAACAAAAATGTTTAGATGAAATGTTACCAACATTACGAGCAGACATTGAAAAAGGCGAAAAGTTTGTTAACAACTAGTCGTTAAAGTGTAAAGCGTATTAGATAATAAAATTCCCACTTTATGAAAATAGAGTGGGAGTTTTTTAATTGAGACAAAAAGAATTAATGATTAATTTTCCCCAACCAATCTAAAAACTTATCTGCTGGCATAAAGCCGGTGACTCTTGAGCCTTGGATTTCTTCACCTTGTTGATTAAAGAAAAGAATTGTCGGTAACCCCATAACATTAAATTTTTGAGTAAAAGCTTTATTTTCAGGGCTATTTTTTGTCATATCCACTTGTAGCAATAAAATATGCTGAAAAGCTTGTTGAACTTTTGCATCTTTAAATGTTTGCATTTCAAATTCTTTACAAGCAATACACCAATCTGCATAGAAATCAACCATGGCTATTTTGTTAGGGTTGTTTTTTAATGCCAGCTCAAGTTCTGCAATATTTTTAACTTTTTGGAAATGTACTTCTGTGGCCATTTCTTGTGTTGCATTTAATGGCACTGGAGTTTTTCCCCACAGTAGTTGTTGTAACGGTTGGGCACAAATTATGGCTGCAATAAAGGCGAGAATTTTAAAGAAATTTCCCCAGCCTTGTGCTTTAAATTGTAAAGCAAGCCAAATAAAGAAACTTGTTCCTAATAATGCCCATAAGCTGTTTTGCCATATTTCATCAACTAAACGAGAAATTAAAAATACAGGTAAGGCAAGCATTACAAAGCCAAAGGCAACTTTTACACTTTCCATCCACATTCCTGATTTAGGTAAGATTTTATTGCCAAATACGGTAATTAAAATTAAAGGAACCCCCATTCCTAAAGCCAATAAATACAGCGTTAAGGCCCCGATAAAAAGATTTCCACTTTGAGCAACATATAATAAGGCACCAGAAAGTGGGGCAGAAGTACAAGGGGAAGCCACAAGCCCGGCCAACATTCCCATTACAAAAACGCCACCAAAAGCGCCGGCTTTTTGCTTTTGGCTAAACAGTGTGAGCTTTGTTTGGAGGGATGTTGGTAGTTGCAAGGTAAACAAGCCAAACATTGAAAGAGAAAGTAAAACAAAGATCACGGATAAAGTAATTAATACTGGCGGGCTTTGTAATGCAACTTGAAAAGGTAATCCAATAGCAGCAACGGTTAAGCCTAGCAAAGTATAAACAAGAGCCATTCCCTGCACATAAGTAAAACTTAAAGCAAAAGCGCGCCAATTACTTGGTCTTTGTTGATGGCCAATAACGAGGGCAGAAAGCAAAGGGAGCATAGGTAAAACACAAGGCGTAAATGCTAAGCCTAAACCTAAAACAAAGAACCAAAAAACGGCATATTTACTGTTAAAAAGTTTAGCGGCTAAACTTTGTTCTTCACTAATTAACCTAGTAGAAGATGCAAAATTATTTGCATTAAGCGTGGCATCTGCATTGCTGTTATTTTGATAAACGGAAGAAGTTAAGGTAATCACTTTACTTTCAGGAGGATAGCAAAGGCCTTCGGTACAGCCTTGATAATTTATCGTAACGGTGGCGTTTGGTTTAAATTTTTCAATAGGAATCGTAATACTGAGCTGATTTTGATAAACATTGGTTTCACCAAATATGGCATCTTGATGTAATTTTGCTTGCGGAAATTGAATGCTACCCATTTGTACATCAGGGGCATCAATGGTGATTTCTTTTTGATAAAGCCAATAACCATCTGCAATTTGCCAATGTAATTGAAGCTGATTATTTTGCTGTTGTTCACGAAATTGAAAAGCTTGATCCGCGGGTAAAAATGTTGATTGCTGCCCAAAAAGCCCAGCTAAGGCCCAAGAACTAGCACATAAACAAAGTAAGAAAATTAAAAATTTTTTCATAGAAAACATAATGTTATAGTTTGTTAAAGATAAAAGTGTCGAGATTCTAACATAAATAAAAATGGAAATAGAGAGTAAAAAAATCAAAAAATTATGATTTTGAATCACATTTTAAGGCCTTTCTTTCTTATTTAATCTTTCGGCAGCTTTACGAGCAATTAAGCGTTCTGCTTCTGTTTGTAAATGATCCTTATGTAAAAAATAATCTTCTTTGCTGGCCCAAGCACGCATTTCTTTTAGTTCGGTGGCTTTTTCTTGCTCTTCTTGTTGTTTTCTTTTTTCTTTACTTTGCTGTTTAGCGAGAAGGTTTTCCTTCCAAATGTTTTTAAGTAAAAAAAGGCTAGAAAAAATGCTACTAAAAACAATCAGCCATTTGGCGAGCAGCAAATATTTTAAATATTCAAGTTGGTTGGTTAAACGTAAATAAGCAACAATATCATCGTAAATAACAAAACTAAAAATCATAATAAGCAGCAAAAATGCCACAATAGATAAGCGTTTACGCCATTTAAAAATGGCATACCAAATAAAGGCTGATTTAAATTGTTTAAACATCATTTAGATCCAAAAACTTAACCCAAAAAAACTTAGCACAGCTAAGAGTGTTTTATTTTTTAAACTATCGTGAATTTTACGCTCTTCATCGGCAATAATCACTTCAAGTTCATCATCAGTATAATCTTCCACTTTTTGATGATGAATAGCTAAACGGACTTTGGTGTTTTCAATGGCACGTTTGCGGATCATTTTTTTGATTTTTCGGCGTAGCGAAAGGTCTTTAATTTTGGCGAGATTAAATTTTTTATTTTTTTCTTCAGTTTTTAATTTCGGTACTTCAGACATAGATTTTCCTTTTATAAGATCTTCACAAAGGAAGAAATTTATATTATGTTTACAGCCTTTATTTATATATAAGAGGCTAAAATGAAAGCTAAAATTAACGATTTAACTTTTTTGGATATTATCGTTTTAACCATTATTTTATTTGGTTCGGCAATTTTTTCGTCAAGCTTTGAAATGATTTCAACATATTTTATTGCCCAGCCAGAAAATGCAATGCCTTATGACGCTGTTCAATTTACAGAAACACAAAATATTATTGCATTATTATCACAACTTATTTTTTTGCTACTTGCATTTGGCTATTTATACTGGCGAAATTTTGATTTTAAGCAGTTAAAATTTACATTTTCCTTATCCGCAATTTTAAAAGCTTTAGGGCTTTTCTTGCTTATTGCCTTGGCAATGGACTTGTATTTTTATGCATTGGATTATTTCACTTTCTCGCTTAATAATGAGGCTTATCAACAGCAATTACAAGAAAGTTTGGCGTTAAATGATGAATTATTAACTGATGATGCCAGTTTTAATTATTTTTCTACTATAAGTTGGAGTTTGATTGTTTATTCAATTTTTAATGGTTTTTATGAAGAAATTTTCTTTTTGGGCCTTTGTTTATGCGTAAAACCGACCTATCAAAAATGGGCCTTTTTATATTCATTGTTGATTCGTTTTTCTTTTCATACTTACCAAGGTGTAGAAAGTGCTTTGGGTATCACTTTGATTTTGGGTGTGATTTTTTATGTATTATGGAAGCGTTCTTCAAGCAAGAATCTGGTGCCTTTTAGTTTAGCCCATAGTTTAGGTGATATTTTTGGCGTTGGAATTTTGGCATATTTTTATTAGGCTTAAAGGACAAAATTGATGCTGGAAAGTGGGATGAAGCCTTGTATTATATAGCTTTATCTCACTTTTAATTATGTTTCAAAAAAATGCTTAAAATGCAACAGTAAAAATATCAAGAAAAATGGCAAAATTAACGGCATTCAACGATGTAAATGTAAAGATTGCCATTCACAAGTGTTACAGCAGTCCTTAAAAGACTTGGATTTAGGGGGCTTTTTTACAAGCTGTTCCCCCTTAAAATACCAACCGAACTTGCTCTTGTTGCCATTTTGTATCAAAAGAAAATCGTCCAACACAGGCAAATTTCGAGTGTATAGAATGTGGTTATACAGAAAATGCCGATGTGGTTGGGGCGATGAATGTATTAAGTCGTGGACGAGAAATTCACGCATAAATAAATCAGGGCAGGGCTTGCCCGTAGCGCTTGTGAAGTGAACCGCATTAGTGATCAGCAATAAGAACCCACCAAAAGTAACCTATCGAAGATAGGAACGAGTAGGAATCACCTCCCTTTAGGGAGGTGAGGAGGTCAATTAAATATTTTTCAACCTATTTTTCGATGTGAAATAAGCGTCTAAAGAATTGTTTAATTCTAAAGAATTTCTCTTTTTTGCCTTCCACATTTAATTGCCCATCAGAAGTGCCGTGAATATTGGCATTAATTTGTTGGCCTAATCCCGCACTGGCTTGGCTGTCAGCGTTAATTGTAAGAGCGCCATCAAGTTTGCCGTCGGTTAACGGTTTTTCACCGGCGAGGGTGGCGGTACCTTGGGAATTCAGTTGGCCTTCAAGTTGTGTTAAGCCAGCTTGGCTATCGGCGGTCCCTTCTGTGTGGGAATGGATATTTAAGGCGCCATTAAAAGAACCGTTTTGTAGATCTTTTTTGCCTTCCAGATTTAATTGCCCATCAGAAGTGCCGTGAATATTGGCATTAATTTGTTGGCCTAATCCCGCACTGGCTTGGCTGTCAGCGTTAATTGTAAGAGCACCATCAAGTTTGCCGTCGGTTAACGGTTTTTCACCGGCGAGGGTGGCGGTACCTTGGGAATTCAGTTGGCCTTCAAGTTGTGTTAAGCCAGCTTGGCTATCGGCGG
>SAMEA104404106__coassemble_95_pt1 | contig 144211 bp, 133 predicted proteins | sample SAMEA104404106__metabat2_high_PE_050 | metagenome-assembled genome bin SAMEA104404106 (sample SAMEA104404106) | Balaenoptera acutorostrata | reverse complement strand
AATTAAGCAAAAACAAATAGTATGAAAAAAGGGATCTTAGGATCCCTTTTTTATTGATTAAAATTTAAATAAAAATAAGATTTTCATAGTCAATAAATTAATAAAATGCTACAATCTTGCGTTCGAGATTATTCTCTGCTTATCATTGTAATAATGGATTAAATTATGGCGTCAGAAACTCACAAAAAGAAACAAATTTCAGAAATTGAAACAACTAAATCAAAAGGCTTAAATAGCTTTCTATGGTTGATCACAGCGCTTATTATTACGGCAATTGCTGTGGCTAATATTTATTTTGCGGATAGTCTTTCTACTCCGATTCGAGTTGTAGCAGTTGTGGTTTCGTTACTTGCTGCCTTAGGTGTTGCAAGCTTAACGAATCAAGGTGTAAAAGCTCGAGCATTCTTTAAAGAGTCAAAAATTGAATTAAGAAGAATCACCTGGCCTACAAGACCAGAAGCAACACAAACAACTATGATTGTAATGGCTGTTACTGTTGTTGTTTCATTAATTTTATGGGGATTTGATTCAATTATTGTCTCAGTAATCCGATTTTTGACAGATTTAAGGTTCTAAAATGACAGAAAATACCGTAACAAAACGCTGGTATGTACTCCAAGCTTTTTCAGGTTATGAAGGCCGAGTAGCAACAACATTACGTGAATATATTAAATTACATCAAATGGAAGATTCATTTGGTGAAGTTTTAGTTCCAACAGAAGAAGTTGTTGAAAACGTAGGAGGGAAAAGACGTAAAAGTGAACGTAAATATTTCCCTGGTTATGTCCTAGTACAAATGGATATGAATGAATATACTTGGCAATTAGTTCGTAGTGTACCACGCGTAATGGGCTTTATTGGAGGAACTCCAGATAAACCAGCTCCTATTAGTGATCGCGAAGCTAATCTTATTCTAAACCGATTAGAACAAAATTCAGACAAACCAAAACCAAGAACAACATTCCAGCCAGGTGAAGATGTTCGTGTAACTGAAGGTCCATTTGCTGACTTTAACGGTACAGTAGAAGAAATTGACTATGAAAAAGGTCGTTTAAAAGTTTCTGTATCTATTTTTGGTCGTGCAACACCAGTTGAGCTTGAGTTCTCTCAAGTTGAAAAAACAAATTAGTTTTTTGGTTAAATAAAGATTTTTTAAGTTGTTTAAATAATAGCTTGAAATAATGGTTGTGTTTAATTAAAATACAACCCTTTTTACACAATAGGGGAGCTAGGAATAGCGTTATCACCCACTTAGAGGAAATTAAAAATGGCAAAAAAAGTCCAAGCCTATGTTAAGTTGCAAGTTGCAGCTGGTATGGCTAACCCTGCGCCACCTGTAGGTCCTGCATTAGGTCAACAAGGTGTTAATATCATGGAATTCTGTAAAGCTTTTAACGCTCGTACTGAGAGTGTTGAAAAAGGTTTACCAATTCCTGTAGTTATCACAGTTTATGCTGATCGTTCTTTCACTTTCATCACTAAAACTCCACCTGCGGCAGTTTTATTGAAAAAAGCGGCTGGCGTTAAATCTGGTTCAGGTACACCTAACAAACAAAAAGTAGGTACAGTAACTAAAGCTCAAGTACAAGAAATCGCTGAATTAAAAGCGGCTGATATGACTGGTGCTACAGTTGAAGATAAAATGAGATCTATTGAAGGTACTGCACGTTCAATGGGTTTGGTCGTGGAGGACTAATCAATGGCTAAACTTACTAAACGCATGAAAGCAATTAAAGCTGGTGTTGATTCAACTAAAGCTTATGAAATTAAAGATGCTATCGCAGTATTAAAAGAATTTGCAACACCTAAATTCGTTGAAAGTGTTGATGTAGCTATCAATTTAGGGATTGATGCTCGTAAATCTGATCAAAACGTTCGTGGTGCTACAGTATTACCAAATGGTACTGGTCGTGAAGTTCGCGTTGCAGTATTCACTCAAGGTGCTAATGCTGATGCTGCGAAAGAAGCTGGTGCTGATATCGTAGGTATGGAAGATCTTGCTGAGCAAGTGAAAAAAGGTGAAATGAACTTTGACGTTGTTATCGCTTCTCCAGACGCGATGCGTGTTGTTGGTCAATTAGGTCAAATTTTAGGTCCTCGTGGCTTAATGCCAAACCCTAAAGTTGGAACTGTGACTCCAAATGTTGCTGATGCAGTTAAAAATGCTAAATCAGGTCAGGTTCGTTACCGTAATGATAAAAACGGTATCATCCACACAACAATTGGTAAAGTTAACTTCTCTGAAGAGCAGTTAACAGAAAACTTACAAGCATTATTAGGTGCTATCAATAAAGCAAAACCTTCTACAGCGAAAGGTATCTTTATTAAGAAAGTAAGTGTTTCAACTACTCAAGGCGCTGGTGTTGAAGTTGATCAAAACTCTTTATAATTAATGTTTTAATTATAATTTAAGAGATATAAAGCCACGATTTTTATCGTGGCTTTTTTTAGTCAAAAAATATTAAATTATTATTTTTATAATATGCTTTACATTAGTATAAATTATGACTATAATTCCATCTCTTAGTTTTATTGTTTTTTATAAGAATAAAACTTTCTGATGGTACTTGACCATTCAAGTCCCGTCGAAGACCGTAGGTGAAAAGGTTTATTTATAAATTTTTTTCTTAATTTTCCTGCGTAGATGGTGTCAGAGTATTAGATAAATTTCTTGCTTCTGTGCACCGAATTCGTCCTAATCATTTTTATGATTAGAATTTTAATTCCGAGCAATCGGAGTGTATTCAGGAGCTAAAAGCCAATGGCATTAAATCTTCAAGACAAACAAGCAATTGTTGCCGAAGTAAATGAAGCTGCCAAAGGTGCCCTTTCAGTAGTTATTGCGGACTCTCGTGGTGTTACTGTTGATAAAATGACTGAATTACGTAAAAACGCTCGTGAAGCAGGCGTTTCTATGCGCATCGTTCGTAATACTTTATTACGTCGTGCTGTAGAAGGTACTGATTTCGAATGTTTAAAAGATACGTTTGTAGGTCCAACACTTATCGCTTTTTCAAATGAACATCCAGGTGCTGCGGCACGTTTGTTCAAAGACTTTGCTAAAGCAAACGATAAGTTTGAAGTTAAAGGTGCAGCCTTTGAAGGTCAAGTAAGAGATGTTGAATTCTTAGCAACATTACCAACTTACGATGAAGCAATTGCACGTTTAATGTCTACAATGAAAGAAGCAGCTGCAGGGAAACTTGTACGCACTTTTGCGGCATTACGCGACAAAATGGAACAAGAAGCGGCTTAATTTTATTAGCTCGTATTCTTAACTCGTTTAAATTTATTTACTTAGGAATTGATTGTTATGTCTTTAACTAACGAACAAATCATTGAAGCTATCGCTTCAAAATCTGTAACTGAAATCGTTGAATTAATCGAAGCGATGGAAGAAAAATTTGGTGTTTCAGCAGCTGCAGCTGCAGTAGCAGTAGCTGGTCCAGCTGAAGCAGCAGAAGAAAAAACTGAATTTGATGTAATCTTAACAGCTGCTGGTGGTAACAAAGTTGCTACTATCAAAGCAGTACGTTCAGCAACTGGTTTAGGCTTAAAAGAAGCTAAAGACTTAGTTGAATCTGCACCAGCTACTTTAAAAGAAGCTATCTCTAAACCAGAAGCAGAAGAACTTAAGAAAGCATTAGAAGAAGCAGGCGCACAAGTAGAAATCAAATAATTTGATTTCAACTTTTGTCCTGTTTTTCAGGTAAAATGGCTGGTGGGTATCCCTCAGCCATTTTCTGCTATCCTAGAATATGAATAAATTTTCCGTTATTTATTTATATTTCACTCAAGTTAAATTAAAGTTTTAATATTGAGTATCTACCCACTACAGAAGTAAGGTTCAGAGTGCGGTCATTTTTAACGGTCTATCATGTCGTCTTAAGATTTTTTAGACGGTTGGGTCACTGAACAGCAAGCAGAGGAACCCTATGGTTTACTCATATACCGAGAAAAAACGTATTCGTAAAAGCTTCGGCAAACGTCCGCAAGTTTTACATGTCCCTTATTTATTAACTATTCAACTAGATTCTTTCGATAAATTTATTCGTAGAGATCCTGAAGGTCAACAAGGCTTAGAAGCCGCTTTCACATCTGTATTTCCAATTGTGAGCAATAACGGTTATACAGAGTTGCAATATGTTAGTTATCAATTAGGTGAACCAGTATTTGACGTAAGAGAATGTCAAATTCGTGGCACTACTTATGCCGCACCACTTCGCGTAAAATTACGTTTAGTAAGTTACGATAAAGAAGCTGCAGCAGGCACAATTAAAGAAATCAAAGAACAAGAAGTTTATATGGGTGAAATCCCATTAATGACAGATAACGGTACTTTTGTAATAAATGGTACTGAGCGTGTTATCGTGTCACAATTACATCGTAGCCCAGGTGTATTCTTTGATAGTGATAAAGGTAAAACTCATTCATCAGGTAAAGTGCTTTATAATGCACGTATTATTCCTTACCGTGGTTCATGGTTAGATTTTGAGTTTGATCCAAAAGACAATTTATTTGCTCGTATTGACCGTCGTCGTAAATTACCTTCGACTATCATTTTACGTGCATTAGGTTTTAGCACAGAAGAAATCTTAGATATCTTCTTTGAAAAAGTATTATTTACCATTTCTGGCAATAAATTACTAATGACATTAGTACCGGAAAGATTACGCGGTGAAACTGCGACTTTCGATATTGAAGCCAATGGTAAAGTGTATGTTGAGCGTGGACGTCGTATTACAGCTCGTCATATTAAAGCATTAGCAAAAGACAATATAACTGAAGTAGAAGTTCCAACAGAATATATCGTAGGCAAAGTTGCCGCTATTGATTATGTAGATTTAGAAACTGGTGAAATTATTTGTCCAGCAAATACTGAATTATCATTAGAATTATTAGCGACATTAGCACAAGCGGGTTACAAAACAATTGAAACATTATTTACTAATGATTTAGATTTTGGTCCTTATATTTCTGAAACTTTACGTGTAGATCCATCTTTCGATCGTTTAAGTGCTTTAGTGGAAATCTATCGCATGATGCGTCCAGGTGAGCCACCTACAAAAGAAGCAGCAGAAGGCTTATTCGAAAACTTATTCTTCTCTCCAGATCGTTATGATTTATCAGCTGTAGGTAGAATGAAATTCAACCGTTCTTTAGGTATTGAAGAAACAACTGGTAGCGGTATCTTAAGTAAAGAAGATATCGTGGGTGTAATGAAAAAACTTATCGATATCCGTAACGGACGTGGTGAAGTAGATGATATCGATCATTTAGGAAACCGTCGTATTCGTTCTGTTGGTGAAATGGCTGAAAACCAATTCCGTATTGGTTTAGTACGTGTTGAACGTGCTGTGAAAGAGCGTTTATCTTTAGGTGATCTTGATGCGGTAACACCACAAGATTTAATTAATGCTAAACCTATTTCAGCAGCAGTTAAAGAATTCTTTGGTTCTTCACAGTTATCTCAGTTCATGGATCAAAATAACCCATTATCTGAAGTAACACATAAACGTCGTATTTCTGCATTAGGTCCGGGTGGCTTAACTCGTGAACGTGCAGGCTTTGAGGTTCGAGATGTTCATGCAACTCACTATGGTCGTGTATGTCCTATCGAAACACCTGAAGGTCCAAATATCGGACTTATCAACTCATTATCTGTTTATGCAAGAACAAATGACTATGGTTTCTTAGAAACTCCATATCGTAAAGTTGTTGATGGTCAAGTAACTGAAGAAATTGAATATTTATCTGCTATTGAAGAAGGTAAATATGTTATTGCGCAGGCGAACTCAAATCTTGATGAAGATTTCCGTTTTACTGATGCTTTCGTTACAGCTCGTGGTGAACACGGTGAATCTGGTTTATATCGTCCAGATGAAATTCATTATATGGACGTATCAACACAGCAAGTTGTTTCTGTTGCAGCAGCATTAATTCCATTCTTAGAACACGATGATGCTAACCGTGCCTTAATGGGTGCGAACATGCAACGACAAGCAGTTCCAACACTACGTGCGGATAAACCGTTAGTCGGTACAGGAATGGAAAAACCAGTAGCACTTGATTCAGGTGTTGCTGTAATCGCTAAACGTGGTGGTAAAATTCAGTATGTAGATGCATCTCGTATTGTTGTTAAAGTTAATGAAGACGAAACAGTTGCAGGTGAAGCGGGTATTGATATTTATAACTTAATTAAATATACACGTTCCAACCAAAATACTTGTATTAACCAATTACCATGTGTTGAACTAGGTGACCCTGTTGAACGAGGAGAAATCTTAGCAGATGGCCCATCAACAGACTTGGGTGAATTAGCACTTGGTCAAAACATGCGTGTAGCATTTATGCCATGGAATGGTTATAACTTCGAAGATTCCATGTTAGTTTCTGAACGTGTAGTTCAAGAAGATCGTTTCACTACTATTCATATCCAAGAATTATCTTGTGTAGCACGTGATACTAAATTAGGTTCTGAAGAAATTACTGCAGATATTCCAAATGTTGGTGAAGCTGCATTAAGCAAATTAGATGAATCAGGTATCGTTTACATTGGTGCTGAAGTGAAAGGTGGCGATATCTTAGTAGGTAAAGTGACACCAAAAGGTGAAACTCAGCTTACTCCAGAAGAAAAATTACTACGTGCAATTTTCGGCGAAAAAGCATCAGACGTTAAAGATTCTTCTTTACGTGTACCAAATAGTGTTGTTGGTACAGTTATTGATGTTCAAGTATTTACTCGAGATGGTGTAGAGAAAGATAAACGTGCTCTTGAAATTGAAGAAATGCAATTAAGAGAAGCGAAAAAAGACCTAATGGAAGAATTAGCGATTTTAGAAGCTGGCTTATTTGCACGTGTTCGTAATCTTCTTGTAACAGGTGGTATTGCGGAATCAACACTTGATCAATTAACACGTGAACAGTGGCTTGAACAAACTTTAGCTGATGAAGCTCAACAAAATCAATTAGAACAATTAGCTGAACAATACGAAGAATTACGTAAAGAATTCGAACGTAAATTAGAAGTTCAACGTGGCAAAATTATCCAAGGAGACGATCTTGCTCCTGGAGTATTGAAAGTGGTTAAAGTTTACTTAGCAGTTAAACGCCAAATTCAACCTGGGGATAAAATGGCGGGTCGTCACGGTAACAAAGGTGTAATTTCAAAAATTAACCCTGTTGAAGATATGCCATATGATGAAAATGGTCAGCCTGTAGATATCGTGCTTAACCCACTAGGTGTACCATCTCGTATGAACATCGGTCAGATTTTAGAAACTCACTTAGGTCTAGCGGCTAAAGGTATTGGTGATAAGATCAACGCGATGCTTAAACAAAAACAAGATGTTGAAAAATTACGTGGCTATATTCAAAAAGCTTACGATCTTGGTGATGGATCTCAAAAAGTAGATTTAAATACCTTTACTGATGATGAAGTAATGCGTTTAGCACAAAACTTACGTAAAGGTTTACCAATTGCAACACCTGTATTTGATGGTGCTGATGAGCAAGAAATTAAAGGATTATTAGAATTAGGTGGATTACCAACATCTGGACAGATCACATTATTTGATGGTCGTACAGGTGAACAGTTTGAACGTCCAGTAACAGTTGGTTATATGTATATGCTTAAATTGAATCACTTAGTAGATGATAAAATGCATGCTCGTTCAACTGGTTCTTATAGCCTTGTTACACAACAACCTCTTGGTGGTAAAGCACAATTCGGTGGACAACGTTTCGGTGAAATGGAAGTTTGGGCACTTGAAGCTTACGGTGCTGCTTACACATTACAAGAAATGTTAACAGTGAAATCTGATGATGTTAACGGCCGTACCAAAATGTATAAAAACATTGTGGCGGGTAACCAACAAATGGACCCAGGTACACCAGAGTCCTTTAACGTGATTATGAAAGAAATCCGTTCACTAGGTCTAAACATTGACCTTGATGAAGAGTAGGTTGTTAACACTCTAAAAGTACGCCCAAGTGCGGTAATGAATTCGCTCTTACCGCGCTTGAATAAGTTTAACTCCGACAGGAGCAAATCTGTGAAAGACTTAGTAAAGTTCTTAAAAGCACAATCAAAAACAAGTGAAGATTTTGATGTGATTAAAATTGGTTTAGCCTCACCAGACATGATTCGTTCATGGTCTTTTGGTGAAGTAAAAAAACCAGAAACCATCAACTACCGCACATTCAAACCAGAACGTGATGGTCTTTTCTGTGCCCGTATTTTCGGACCAGTTAAAGATTACGAATGTTTATGTGGAAAATATAAACGTTTAAAACATCGTGGTGTTATCTGTGAAAAATGTGGTGTAGAGGTTACTCAATCTAAAGTACGTCGTGAACGTATGGGTCATATTGAATTAGCTTCTCCAGTTGCACATATCTGGTTCTTAAAATCTCTTCCTTCTCGCATTGGTTTATTATTAGATATGCCATTACGTGATATCGAACGAGTATTATATTTTGAATCATTTATTGTTATTGAACCAGGCATGACTGATCTTGAAAAAGGCCAGTTATTAACGGAAGAACAATACGCAGATGCTGAAGATCGTTGGAATGACGAATTTGACGCAAAAATGGGTGCTGAAGCAATTCAAGCCTTATTGCGTGATATGGATCTTGAACACGAATGTGAAGTTTTACGTGAAGAATTACAAGAAACTAATTCTGAAACTAAACGTAAAAAAATCACTAAACGTTTAAAATTAATTGAATCTTTCGTTCAATCAGGGAATAAACCAGAGTGGATGGTATTAGAAGTATTACCAGTATTACCACCTGATTTGCGTCCATTAGTACCACTAGATGGTGGCCGTTTTGCCACATCTGATTTAAATGATTTATATCGTCGAGTAATCAACCGTAATAACCGTTTAAAACGCCTATTAGATTTAATCGCGCCAGATATTATCGTACGTAATGAAAAACGTATGTTACAAGAATCTGTTGATGCATTATTAGATAATGGTCGTCGCGGTCGTGCAATTACAGGTTCTAACCGTCGTCCATTAAAATCATTAGCGGATATGATTAAAGGTAAACAAGGTCGTTTCCGTCAAAACTTATTAGGTAAACGTGTAGATTATTCAGGCCGTTCTGTAATTACAGTAGGACCTTACTTACATTTACACCAATGTGGTTTACCTAAAAAAATGGCATTGGAATTATTCCGTCCATTCATTTATGCCAAATTAGAAAGTCGTGGCTACGCTACAACAATCAAAGCTGCGAAAAAAATGGTAGAGCGTGAAGATGCGATTGTTTGGGATATTTTAGCTGAAGTTATTCGTGAGCATCCAATCTTATTAAACCGTGCGCCGACATTGCACCGTTTGGGTATTCAAGCCTTTGAACCTATCTTAATCGAAGGTAAAGCAATCCAATTACATCCATTAGTATGTGCAGCCTTCAATGCCGACTTCGATGGAGACCAAATGGCGGTACACGTACCATTAACGCTAGAAGCTCAATTAGAAGCTCGTGCATTAATGATGTCTACCAACAATATCTTATCACCAGCAAATGGTGAGCCTATTATCGTTCCTTCACAAGACGTTGTACTTGGTTTGTACTATATGACACGTGAAAAAGTGAACGCTAAAGGTGAAGGTATGGTATTGCAAGATCCTCGCGAAGCTGAAAAAGCATATCGTGCAGGTGAAGCAGAATTACATGCTCGCGTAAAAGTACGTATTACAGAATACAGTAAAAACGTAGCAGGTGAATTAGAAGCACATACTTCATTAGTAAATACTACTGTTGGTCGTGCAATTTTATGGATGATCGCACCGAAAGGTATGCCATTTGAATTGTTCAATCAAACATTAGGTAAAAAAGCAATTTCAAAACTTATTAACTCAAGCTACCGTCGTTTAGGCTTAAAAGAAAGTGTAATGTTTGCTGACCATATTATGTATACAGGTTTTGCGTACGCGGCACGTTCTGGTGCATCAGTTGGTATTGATGATATGGTAATTCCTGCGAAGAAATATGAGATTATTTCTGCTGCAGAAGAAGAAGTTGCTGAAATTCAAGAACAATTCCAATCAGGTTTAGTAACAGCAGGTGAACGTTATAATAAAGTTATCGATATTTGGGCTGCCGCCAATGAGCGTGTAGCAAAAGCGATGATGGAAAATTTATCTACTGAAGAAGTGATGAACCGTGATGGTGAATTAGAAAAACAAGCATCATTTAACAGTATCTTTATGATGGCAGACTCTGGGGCTCGTGGTAGTGCAGCACAGATTCGTCAGTTAGCGGGTATGCGTGGTCTGATGGCTCGTCCAGATGGTTCAATCATCGAGACTCCAATTACTGCGAACTTCCGTGAAGGTCTAAACGTATTACAGTACTTTATTTCAACTCATGGTGCACGTAAAGGTTTGGCGGATACAGCGTTAAAAACAGCGAATTCAGGTTACTTAACTCGTCGTTTAGTAGACGTAGCTCAAGATTTAGTTATCATTGAAGATGATTGTGGTACACACGAAGGTATCGTGATGACCCCATTAATTGAGGGTGGTGATGTTAAGGAAGCATTACGTGATCGTGTTCTTGGTCGTGTGGTAGCTGAAGATGTATTAAAACCAGGTACAGATGAAGTTCTGATCCCTCGTAATACATTAGTAGATGAAAAACTTTGTGATATTATCGATGAAAATTCAGTAGATAGCATTAAAGTACGTTCAGTTGTAACCTGTGATACAGATTTCGGTGTATGTGCTAAATGTTATGGTCGTGACCTTGCACGTGGACACTTGATTAACCAAGGTGAAGCAGTAGGTGTTATTGCTGCACAATCAATCGGTGAACCAGGTACACAGTTAACAATGCGTACGTTCCATATCGGTGGTGCAGCGTCAGCAGCCGCAAAAGAATCAAGTATCCAAGTTAAAAACAACGGTGTTCTTCACTTAGCTAGTGCTAAATTTGTTGTTAATAAAGATGGCAAATTAGTTCTAACATCACGTAATACAGAGTTAACCATTGTTGATATCTTTGGTCGTACAAAAGAACATTATAAAGTTCCTTATGGTGCGATTTTAACTAAAGGTGATGGCGCAGAAGTTCAAGCTGGTGAAGTTGTTGCTAACTGGGATCCACATACAATGCCAGTTATTTCTGAAGTAAGTGGTTTTGTTAAATTTATGGATATTATTGATGGTTTAACTGTAACTCGTCAAACTGATGAATTAACAGGTTTATCTTCAATTGTTGTTCAAGATGTTGGTGAACGTGCAACTGCAGGTAAAGATTTACGTCCAGCATTAAAATTAGTTGATGCCCAAGGTAATGATATCTTTATTCCAGGAACAGATGTATTAGCTCAATACTTCTTACCAGGTAAAGCGATTGTAAGTTTAAATGATGGTGCTGAAATCTCTGTCGGTGAACCACTTGCTCGTATTCCACAAGAATCTGTAGGTACGAAAGATATTACCGGTGGTCTTCCACGAGTAGCAGACTTATTCGAAGCACGTAAACCAAAAGAACCAGCAATCTTAGCTGAAATCTCTGGTATCGTATCATTCGGTAAAGAAACAAAAGGTAAACGTCGTCTATTAATTACTCCTGCTGAGGGTGATGTATATGAAGAGATGATTCCAAAATGGCGTCAGCTTAACGTATTTGAAGGCGAAATGGTTGAACGTGGTGACTTAATTTCTGATGGTGCGGAAACACCACATGATATTTTACGCTTACGTGGTGTTCGTGCTGTAACTGAGTATATCGTTAATGAAGTACAAGAAGTTTACCGCTTACAAGGGGTAAAAATTAATGATAAACATATTGAAGTTATCGTACGTCAAATGTTACGTAAATGTATTATCACCAATGCTCAAGATTCAGAATTCTTAGCGGGTGCGCAAGAAGAAGTTGCTCGAGTCACTATTGAAAACCGTAAACGTATTGCAGAAGGTAAAGAACCAATTGAATTCCAACGTGAATTACTTGGTATCACTAAAGCATCTTTAGCAACAGAATCCTTTATTTCTGCTGCGTCGTTCCAAGAAACAACACGCGTATTAACGGAAGCTGCAGTTGCAGGTAAACGTGATGAATTACGTGGTCTAAAAGAAAACGTAATTGTTGGTCGCTTAATTCCTGCAGGTACTGGTTTTGCTTACCACAGAAGCCGTCAGCAAAAACCTACGGTAGATGCCACTGAGAAATTTAGTGCTCATTCAGCGATTTCAGATGCAGAAATTGCAGAAGAATTTACAATGAGTACTGAAGATGCTACTGCAAACTTAGCAGAAATGTTAAATATGGCAGATGATGCATAGTTTCTAGCGCAAACATCTTATTTTTATAATGAAACCCCGTATTGAAAAATACGGGGTTTTCTTTTATGTAGAAAGGGCTAAGATATGAACTATCCTTAAGTAAATCATTATGGAGGCTATATGAGTCGAGCTTTTGTAAGAGAAGGTGATCAAGAAGATATCCCAGTAGTGGCACCGAGAGCCTTTTTACCTGATGGAGTGACCAATTATGTGACTTCAAGAGGATGGCAATTATTACAACAAGAGCGGTTAGAATTACAAAAAGAGCAAGATAGATTAAAAAAACAATCACGAGAAGATAATCGGGTTCAAGTTAATTATTTAGCTGCCAAATTATATTTATTAGATGAAAGAATATCACGTACTCAAATTATAGATTATAAAGATCAGATTAATGATCAGATACGATTTGGAGCCACTGTTACTTTGTATAAAGAAGAGGAAGATTGTTATTGTGAATATCAAATTGTTGGTGTTGATGAAGCAGATATTCAACAAAATAAAATATCTTTTCTTTCTCCAATAGCAAAAGTATTACTCAATAGAACAGTTGGAGAGAGTATTATTTTAAATACACCGAAGGGGCTACGGCATATGGAAATTGAAGCGATTAATTATAAATAAAAGCTTAATTTTAAAAATAAAAAAAACACCATCAAAAACGATGGTGTTTCTATTTCAGTATAAAAAATTATAATTTTTCAGCAAGCATTGCTTCTAATTTTTCTTGGTCTACAGCAAATTTGCGGATACCTTCAGCAAGTTTTTCCACTGCCATAGGATCGCTATTATGTTGCCAGTAGAATTCACTTTCAGTTAATGCTTGTGGTTTTGCTTTTACTTCACCTGTAAATTCAAGCTTACGAACTAATGGTGCATCACTTTCTTGTAATTTTTGTAATAATGCTGGTGCGATAGTTAAACGATCACAACCTGCTAATTCAGTAATTTCACCGATATTACGGAAACTTGCACCCATTACAACAGTTTTATAGCCATGCTCTTTATAGTAGTTATAAATTTCTGTTACAGAAATTACACCTGGATCTTCATTTGCAGCATATTCTGTTACATCAGTATTCGCTTTATACCAGTCAAGAATACGACCAACAAATGGAGAAATTAAGTAAACTCCAGCTTCTGCACATGCACGGGCTTGAGCTTGAGAGAATAATAGCGTTAAGTTACAGTTAATGCCTTCTTTTTCTAAAATTTCAGCAGCACGGATACCTTGCCATGTTGATGCGATTTTAATTAAAATTCGGTCATTGCTTACACCAGCGGCATTATAAAGTCCCATAAGTTTACGTGCTTTTTCAATGGTTTTTTCTGTATTGTAAGAGAAACGTGCATCAACTTCAGTAGAAATACGACCTGGAACTAATTTTAAAATTTCTAAGCCAATATTAACCGCTAATTTGTCTTCAGCATCAATAAGCTGTTGAGCTTTATCATTACTTTGTTTTTTAGCATAATCAATGGCGTCATCAATTAAAGGAGCATATTGTGGTAAGCTAGAAGCGCTTAAAATTAAAGAAGGGTTTGTTGTAGCATCTTGTGGTTTATATGTTTTCATTGCTTCAATATCACCAGTATCCGCAACAACAACAGTCATTTCACGTAATTTATCTAATTGTGTCATTTCTATTTCCTTAAAAATGTAGTGAATAAAACTGCACTAGAATAGCATATATTTACAGGTTTTGGCATAAGGATTTTATGATCATAATCATAGTATTAATATTTTTATTTTAAAGCTAAGTTAGGCATTTTTTAGCAGCAATATTAGAAAAAATTTACAAGATAAAGATTAAAATTATTGATAGTAACGCTTGTTACTATATAATATACGGCCTAAATTTTTTAATAAGAGTTATCACTATGTATCCAAATTTTAATGAGCAAGAAGAATGCATTCGTCTTGTAGCAGAAACGGATCATTCTATGCCAATTGATGAAGTTATTCTTGTAAGGTTAATGTTACATTTTAATCAACTTTATATGCATCACCGTAATCAATTATTGAAGCAATATCATTTAAATGAAACCCAATTTATTTCTTTGGTATTAATTTATTTTCAACCTTTTCAAAAAATACAGCCATCAAAATTAAGTGAAATGTTAGGTTCATCAAAAACAAATATTACACGTATTTCAGATGAATTAGAGCGTAAAGGCTGGGTATGTAAAGAAAAAATAGAAAAGGATCTTAGAGCATATTTTTTAAAAATTACACCAAGTGGGGAGGAATTTATACAAAAATTTTTACCGACGCAATGGCAACTCATTCGTAATGTATTTTCTGTTGTTAGCCATGAAGAATGGGCCACTTTTATGCAAATTTTAAAGAAAATTGTCTCTCATTTAGAGCAAATTAACAATAATCATAGTTAAGGATAAACAAATTATGGCCGAACAAAAAAACACAACGGAAAAAAATAACGTAGATAAAAAGCAAGCAAGAATTAAAGCAATGGGGTGGTTTACATTTTCTTTAATTGTTGTCAGTTTACTTTGTGCATTATATTGGTTTTTCTTTATGAAAGGGGTTGAAGAAACGGATGATGCTTATGCTGGAGGTAACCAAATTGCTATTTCGCCTCAGGTACCAGGTGCTATCGCTCAAATTAATGTTGGTGATATGGATTATGTTCACCAAGGTGATGTATTAATTATTTTAAATGATAAAGATAGAAAATTAGCCCTTGTTGAAGCGGAAAATCAATTAGCTAATGCCGTAAGAAATATTCAAAAATTACGTTACAGCATTAAAGAATTACAGGCAGCAAAAGAAGCTAAAGCTATTACTGTTGTGCAGGCAAAAGAAGACTATCAACGTCGTTTACAATTAGCAAAAACAAAATCTGTTACGAAAGAAATTTTAGAACATACAAAAGATGCTTATAAAGCGGCACAAGCGAGTTTTAATGTTACGAAAAATCAACTTGATGCAACTATTGCATTATTAGGGCAAGCTTCTATTAGTGATGCGCAGGTGAGTGAACAGCCATCAGTAAAATCCGCTATTGCTGGAGTACGTTTAGCTTGGCTTAATTTACAACGTACAAAAATTCTTAGTCCTGTAGATGGTTATATTGCAAAACGAAATGCCCAAGTGGGTGAAAATGTTGGTGTTGGTCGTCCAATTATGGCTGTGATCCCTGCCAATCAAATGTGGGTTGATGCTAATTTTAAAGAAACACAATTAAAAGATATGCGTGTTGGTCAAAAAGCTAAAATTATTTTTGATTTTTATGGTGATGATATTGTCTTTGAAGGTACTGTTGATGGTATTGAAATGGGAACAGGTAGTGCATTTTCATTATTGCCAACACAAAATGCTACAGGTAACTGGATTAAAGTGGTACAACGTGTACCTGTACGTATCAGTTTAGATCCTAAGCAATTACAAGAACATCCTTTACGTTTAGGTCTTTCAGCATTGGTAAATGTAGATGTCTCAGATACTAAGGGGTCAACGTTACGCCAAGAAAAAAGAACTGCGCCATTATATAAAACGAATGTACTTAACTATAATGAAAGTAGCCTAGATCAAACTATTCAGAAAATTATTCAACATAATATGAGTCGTTAATTATGGGGACATCTCAACCTCAACATCAACCTATAACAGGCATGGCTTTGGTTATGATGACCTTAGCTTTAGCTATGGCAACATTTATGCAGGTGCTTGATTCAAGTATTGCGAATGTTGCAATTCCAACGATTGCGGGTGATCTTGGTGCATCAAGCTCACAAGGAACTTGGGTTATCACCTCTTTTGGGGTGGCAAATGCTATTTCCATTCCGATCACCGGTTGGCTAGCGAAACGTTTTGGGGAAGTGAAATTATTTTTGGCTTCAACCGCATTATTTACCATTGTTTCTTGGCTATGTGGGATTTCAACAAGCCTTGATATGTTGTTATTTTTCCGCGTTATTCAAGGGGCGGTATCTGGACCATTAATTCCTTTATCACAAAGTTTATTATTAAATAATTATCCAAAAGAAAAACGCCCAATGGCATTGGCATTTTGGTCTATGACTGTAGTGATAGCGCCAGTAGTTGGCCCGATACTTGGCGGTTGGATCAGTGATAATGCCCACTGGGGATGGATTTTCTTTATTAATGTGCCGATTGGTATTTTTGTGGTATTAACAGCTGGAAAGTTATTATCTAAACGAGAAACTGTCATTGAACATAAGCCCGTGGATACTGTTGGCTTAGTATTATTAGTTCTTGGTGTCGGCGCGTTACAAATAATGCTAGATAAAGGACGAGAATATGATTGGTTTAATTCTAGTGAAATTATTGTACTTACCGTAATTGCTGTCGTGGCTATTATTGCCTTAATTATTTGGGAATTAACGGATAAAGATCCTATTGTGGATGTTTCCCTTTTCCGTTATCGCAATTTTAGTATCGGGACATTAACCACAAGTTTAGCGTTTTTACTTTATATCGGTTCGGTGGTTTTAATTCCAATTTTATTACAAGCAGTTTATGGTTACACCGCCACTTGGGCAGGCCTTGCTGCTGCGCCAATTGGATTTTTACCGATGATCGTTATGCCATTAATTGGGCGTTTTAGCCATCGATTTGATATGCGTTGCTTAGCAACATTTAGCTTTATTGTGTATGCTCTGACATTTGGTTGGCGAGCATTAGTCTTTGAACCAAACATGGGATTTTGGGATGTGGCATTTCCTCAATTAATTCAAGGTTTGGCAGTTGCTTGCTTCTTTATGCCTTTAACAGATATGACGTTATCAGAAATCTCTGCCAAAGATATGGCCTCAGCTTCGAGTTTATTTAATTTCTTACGAACATTAGCGGGCTCAATTGGGACATCATTGGTTATGACAATGTGGTATAACCGAGAGGCGTTACATCACGAACATCTAGTGGAAGCCATCACGCCTTATACGCCAAATGCCACGGCATATTATCAACAAATGTCAGGATTTGGGTTAACAGAACAACAAACCTCAGGAATGATTGCACGGCAAATTACAGAGCAAGGTTTTATTATTTCAAGTAATGAAATTTTCTGGCTATCAGCAATGTCTTTCTTGTTAATGATTGTGTTTATTTGGTTTGCTAAGCCGGTGAAAAATTAAGATTAAATAGTGTAATAAAAATCTCACATCAAAAGATGTGAGATTTTTTTTGATTAGTATTATTCGGCAGAATTTTCTGGTAGTGTTAATTCAGGTTCAAGAGACACCATTAGCTGATCAATTTTAAAATTATCCGTATCAATAATTTCAAATTTATAGCGGTCATATAACACAAAATCGGTTTTTTTCGGGATTTTACGTAAGCTATACATCATAAAACCCGCGATAGTTTCATAATGTTCCGCATGTGGGAAATTAGGAATATCTAAAGCTCGAATCACATCTTCTAATGGTGTTGCCCCATCAATCAACCAAGTAGTCTCACTACGACGAATAATTTGCTCTTCTTCATTAGAAACAAGCTCTCCCATTACAATACTCATTACATCCTTAAGGGTTATAATTCCCACAACTAAGGCGTATTCGTTTACAATAACGGCAAACTCTTCCCCAGCGGATTTAAATAATTCTAAAACTTCAAATAAAGACAAGGTATCAGGGATAAACAATGGTTTACGCAGTACATTTGGATCATTTAATGAAACGTCTTTAGCTTGTAAGTAATATGAAAGTAAATTATGGGTTTCTACATAACCTAGAATATTATCGATGCCTTTGTCACAAATTAACATTTTGGGATGAGGATTCGTATCTAGGATAGCTAAAACTTGTTCTCTGGAAAAATTACGATCGAGAAAAATAATATTTTCACGAGCTGTCATTGAAGATGTCACGGTTCGTTCTTGCATATCAAAGATATTTTCAATGAGGTAATGTTCTTGCTCTTTCAGGACGCCAGCTTCCGCACCTTCACCAACTAAGGCAACAATATCTTCCGATGTCAGACTATCTTCTCTTACAGTGGAAACATTTAAAAGTTTAAAAATTCCATTTGCTGTGCTATCAAAAAGCCATACAAAGGGTTTAAAAACAATAATACATACTTGCATAATCCCTACTGTTTTTAAGGAAATACTTTCTGGATATGTCATTGCAATTCTTTTGGGAATAAGATCTGCCAATAATACAAAGCTTACGGTAACGCCAATAAATGAAAGCCAAGAACCAAGATCTTCTGCAAGGGCGGTATCTACTAAAGGTTGGAATAAGGTTTCCAAAAAAGGGCTAATGGATTTTTCGCCAACGACACCAGCAAGAATTGCCACCATATTTAAACCAATTTGTACCACAGTAATAAAGCGACCAGGAGAGGCTTGCAAGGCTAACACTTGTTTTGCTTTTTCATTTCCGTCATTGGCGAGAGCTTGAAGCTTAATTTTACGCGCACCAGCTAAAGAGATTTCAGCAGAAGAGATAACCGCACTAATAGAAATTAGACCGGCAATAATTAATATAGCAGTTAATACATTCATAAATAATACACTTAAGAAATAAGGAGGGTAATAAGGTGGTATTGTACCACCTTATAGGGAAGAATTATTTTTCGCTATCGTACCAACCACGGACGAATAAAATACTTAAGAATAATCCTATAGCAAGAATAATATATAAAATATAAGCGAGTATTGGTAATGATGGCGTTGCACCTTGTTCTACATGTTTAATAGAAACAGCATTAGGAAATTCGCTAAATACTTTTAAGCGCCAACCATAATATTTTACTTGTACTAATTTGTTATCAACAGAAAAACTTTGAGCTTTAGCCTGTAGATCTGCCGAGGTAAATTTAAAGTAAAATGGGAATCCCCAGCGGGTATCTTCATTACGGTATACCATGACTTTTTCATCTTGCCCTGGTTTTTGAGTATAAATGTAATATACATCACGAGTTGGGCCATCAGCAGGATTCGATTTCGTAATAGGCCCATCTTTATCTACGCGTTTTACTTCAATCCCTTTGATTTGGGTAATATTATAGCTTGGGGTTGCATAATTCACTAAAAGGAAGAGCCCGCTAAAAAAACTGATAATAACAGTTAGGAAAAAATACTTAAAAAACTTTCTCATAATAACCTCGTTATAAAATATGGTTCTAAGATTGTACTTTAATTTTAAATAAACGCTCGAAGTTTTCAGTGGTTATTTTGGCTAATTCTTCTGTAGTTATGCCTTTTAAAGTCGCAACATATTCACAAACTTCACGAGTATATGCCGGTTGATTTTGTTTACCACGATAAGGCACTGGTGCTAAATATGGGCTATCTGTTTCTACTAAAATTCTATCAAGAGGAATTTTACGTACAACCTCACGTAAATCTTCTGCATTTTTAAAGGTAATAATACCTGAAATTGAAATGTAAAAACCAAGATCTAAAGCAGCTTGTGCCATTTCCCAATTTTCAGTAAAACAATGGATAACGCCGCCACATTTTTCTGCATGATTTTCTCTGAGTAAAGCAATGGTATCTGCTCTAGCAGCACGTGTATGAATAATAACAGGTTTATTTAATTGATTGGCAATTTGAATTTGTTCAGCAAAAACCCGTTGCTGCTCTTGCTTATTTTCTTCATCGTAGTAGTAATCTAAGCCAATTTCACCAATAGCAATTACTTTTTTATCTTGAGCTAAGCGTAACAGCTTTTCTCTATCAAAGGGGTCATCGGTAATATCTAAAGGATGGACACCACAAGCGAGAGAAACATTATCAAAATCTTTTAAGCTATCATAAGCTTGCTCATAACGAGAAAGACTAACACCTACGGCAAGTAAGTGTTTAACATCTCTTGCATAGGCTTTATCGACAACTTGCTTAATATTTTCATGTAATTTTTCATAATCTAAGGCATCAAGATGACAATGACTATCGACAATAAACATAATTTATCCTATTTATTTTATTAAATTTAAACATTATTCGAATATTTCAGTAATTAATTTGGTTAAACCATCAACTAAAATTAATTCTTGGTTTACACCATTAATATGGTTCAATTCCCAACGAGTTTTTTGCAAAATATTAATGGCATTTAAAAGGGAAATTCGACTATTTTTTTGGGAAAATTGTTGAATTCCAGGTTGTAAATCTTCAAAAAACCAATTTTCAGTAATACCTAATTTACATTTTAGAGCATCATGTAAAAAACAAAGGATCCAATCTAACTGGTGAATGCAATGTTCTTTTTCAAAATAAGGCAGTAACTCTAAAGGTGAGCGACGTTGATAAAAACGCCAAAAATGGCGTAAGAAAACGGTTCTTTGTTGAAGTTCATTTTGTTGCAAACTCTTTAACGCCCATAATGGCCGTTGATAATTCATTTTTAAAGCTAATTGAATTGTTTTTAAATCAGCATGAGTTTGTATGTGTAGCCAATTTTCAATATCGGTTGCTGCAGGTAATTTTATTAACCATGGCTGGCAGCGACTATAAATTGTTGGTAGTACAGCACTAGAGGTAGAAACCTGTAAAAGAAAATATGTGTTTGCTCTTGGTTCTTCCAAGGTTTTAAGTAACGCATTGGCTGCTGCAGAGGTTAAACGTTCCGTCTGTTTAATGCAAATAATTTTATTACCACCTTGTTGCGCGTATTGATTAATTTTTTCAGTTACATCACGGACACTTTCAATACCAATATCTTTACCTTCTTCATTATCTAGATAATAAACATCGGGGTGCGTATTTGCTAAATATAAACGGCAACTATGACAATGACTACAAGGGAGATTTCCTTGTGGATTTTGACACATAATCCATTGTGCAACATTGTCAATTAAAGATTCAACACCTAGCCCTTGCTCACTTTTAAATAATAAAGCATGATGGCCATGCTGTTGTAAAAAAGCTTGGGTAATTTGTTGGTAGTAAGGTTGAAGCCAAGGATAAAGAGTTTGCATATTAATTTACAGATTTTATAAAAGTTCTTACGGCATTTTTGATATCTGCTTGAACTTTTTCTAATTCTTGTCCAGCGTTAATAATAACAGCTTTAGGATTATTGTGAACTAACTCAAGGTATCTAGTGCGAGTACGATGGAAAAAATCCAGGTTTTGTTGTTCAATACGGTCTAATTCACCACGGCCTCGTGCTCGTGCTAAACCCACTTCAGGTTCAATATCTAAGTAGAGGGTTAGATCAGGCTCAAAATTACCTAAGACAGCATTTTTAATGGTTTGAAGTAACTTATTGTCAATTTGACGACCACCGCCTTGGTAAGCTTGAGAAGAAAGATCATGGCGATCTCCTACAACCCAAAAACCTTGTTTTAAGGCTGGTTTAATACGATTTTCAACTAATTGCACACGGGCAGCATAAAGCATTAATAATTCTGCTTCAGTGGTCACAGGTTCTCGATTTTCATGTTTAATTAAATCACGTAAGGATTCTGCTAAAGGCGTACCACCGGGTTCACGAGTGGATTCAATATTTTCAATACCATTTCTTTTTAATTCATCAAGGATACATTGGTGTGCAGAGGTTTTTCCTGCACCTTCTAACCCTTCAATCACGATAAATTTTCCTAAAGTCATTTTATTTTCCTTTTTGTTGGTTTCGGTACCAACGTAAATATTTTTGTACAGCACGATTATGTTCATTTAACGAACGGCTAAATTGGTGTCCACCATCACCCTTTGCCACAAAATATAAATAAGGGGTTTTTGCTGGGTGAGCGACAGCTTGTAAAGCGCCATTGGTAACCATTGCAATAGGTGTTGGAGGTAAACCATCAATAATATAAGTATTGTAAGCTGTTGCTGTGGTTAAATCTTTTTTACGAATATTCCCTTTATATTTTTCCCCCATACCATAAATAACAGTAGGATCTGTTTGTAGTTTCATGTGACGACGTAAACGATTAATAAATACTGATGCTACTTGAGGACGTTCACTTGCAAGGCCTGTTTCTTTTTCAACAATAGACGCTAATATTAGCATTTCATAGGGATTTTTTAAGGGAAGATCTTTGTCTCTGTTTTCCCAGGCATTTTTTAGCTCTTCTTGTAAACGTTGTGTGGCGCGTTTTAGGAGATCTAAATCTGTTGAATTAGGCGTATAACTATAGGTATCAGGATATAGCCAACCATCAATATTTTGCCATTCATAAGGTTGTTTGGTTGCTATTTTATGAGTGGGTAAATGGAGTAAACTAAATATTTCAGCTTCACTTTTCCCTTGTAAGGTTTGCTTTAAATGTGGCGCATTTGCTAAAGCTTGACGCCAATCTTTAAAACGTTTCCCTTCAATAAATTGCACATGAAATTGTGCTTCTTTCCCCTTATTTAAGGTTTGAATGAGTTGACCAATATTATGTACGTTATTAAGGGAAAAAGTACCGGCTTTTATGTGGTTAATCTCGGGTTTTAATTTTAATAACCAAGGTAGTAACTGTGCATCATTGATTAATTTATCTTGTTCTAGTATATGGGCCAGTTTTTTTGTATTTGTCCCTTTAGGAATATAAATTAATTGATCTTTTTTGGCTGTAATTGGCGCATCTATAAAGCTGATAACTTTTTGGTAAGCAACAAAAATTACGCCTATGGCTAAGATGAATAATACACAACCAATAAGAAGGAATTTTTTTATCACAAATAAGCACCTTTATGTAAGAAGAGTAAATTAGTTTACTGATTTCATTTTTTCTTTGTAATGTTTACGGCATACGGAAATATAACGATCATTACCACCAATTTGAATTTGGTCACCGTCTTTTAGCACTTGACCTTGTTCATTAATGCGGTAAACAAAATTAGCTTTACGACCACAAAAACAAATGGTTTTTAACTCTTCTAATTTATCCGCCCAAGCTAATAAATATTGGCTTCCTTCAAAAAGTTCTGCCTGAAAATCTGTACGTAAGCCATAACATAACACCGGAATATTCAAGTCGTCAGCAACATCACTGAGTTGATAAACTTGTTCTTTAGTTAAGAATTGTGCTTCATCAATAAGGATGCAACCTAGTGGTTGTTGATCATTTGCTTGTTTAATTTCATCAAATAATGAGGTTTCTTTACTAAAGAGTTTTGCTTCTCGACTAATACCAATTCGAGAAGAAACTTTACCTTTACCAAAGCGATCATCCACTGCCGCTGTATAGACTAAAGTATGCATATTACGTTCACGGTAGTTATAATCAGATTGTAATAAGGTGGTGGATTTCCCTGCATTCATGGTTGAATAATAAAAATAAAGTTTTGCCATTATATATCCCTAATATTATGGTTATGCTAAAGATGTTAATTCAGTCATTGGCCAACGGGGTTTAACCGTTACCGATAAGGAAGATGTTTCACCTTGTTTTAAACGTAAAAAACCAACATAAGATATCATTGCGCCATTATCCGTGCAAAATTGTGGCTGAGGATAAAATACCTCGCCTTTGAATTCTTGCATTAGTTTTTCTAGTTTACGGCGAAGGGGTTGGTTAGCACTTACACCTCCTGCGATCACTAAACGTTTAAAACCAGTTTGTTTTAAAGCGCGGCGACATTTAATCATTAAGGTATCAATAACAGCATCTTGGAAAGCATAAGCAATATCTGCTTTTGTTTGCTCGCTTAATTCCCCTTCTTCTTTTAGTGCTTGGTTAATCGTATTGGCTGCAAAGGTTTTTAAACCTGAAAAACTGAAATCTAATCCTGGTCGATCTGTCATTGGACGAGGGAAGCGATAACGAGTAGGATTGCCCTTTTCTGCTAACTTCGAAAGTGCCGCTCCAGCGGGATAATCTAATCCTAATAATTTTCCTGTTTTATCAAAGGCTTCACCGGCAGCATCATCAATACTTTCACCTAAAATTTCATAAACACCAACATTATCCACGCGCACAATTTGAGTATGCCCACCAGAAACAAGTAAAGCAATAAATGGAAATTCAGGGGCATGTTCCTCAAGCATAGGTGCTAATAAATGACCTTCCATATGGTGAATGCCAAGAGCTGGAACATTCCATGCATAAGCAAGGGAACGTGCTACGGTTGAGCCAACTAATAATGCACCAACTAAACCAGGACCTGCGGTATAAGCAATACCATCAATATCTGAGGGCGTTAAATTAGCTTCTTCTAGTGCGGCTTTAATAAGTGGGGCTGTTTTACGAATATGATCTCGCGATGCTAATTCTGGCACCACACCACCGTAATCGGCATGTACTGCAATTTGAGTGTAAAGTTGATTGGCGATTAAGCCTTGATGTTCGTCATAAATTGCCACACCAGTTTCATCACAGGAGGTTTCAATACCTAAAATACGCATAGTTTTCTCTTTAATTCTTCAATAATAAAATCTGCGGCAGATTTTACCTTTTAATTGGCTGGTGATAAAGGCTAATCAAAAATATACTTTTTTATATTATTATGAATGGTCTATTTTTTGAGAGTTCTTTTGTTGGGTTTATTTTTAAAATAGATTTAAAAACAATAAGATAATGTAAGGATTATAAGCACTTACCTTGATTTTGAATAAAATGATCAATCTTTGCTTTACTTTTCCCATCAATTTAGATTAAAATTGCGAACCTTATAGGACAATCAATAAGCTACTTATTGAAAAACATTAAATTTTGCAAAATATTAATCATTAATCATTGAGGTGATGGCTTATGCCAGTAATTAAAGTACGTGAAAACGAATCCTTTGACGTTGCATTACGTCGTTTCAAACGCTCTTGCGAAAAAGCAGGTATCTTAGCAGAAGTTCGCAGCCGTGAATTCTACGAAAAACCAACTACCATTCGCAAACGTGAAAACGCAACCCGTAAAAAACGTCACGCGAAACGCGTAGCTCGTGAAAACTCACGTAACACTCGTTTATACTAGTTTAAAATTTTTAATTAAACTCGCGAGTTAATCAAGCCGTGAAGCCTAAGGGGTTCGCGGTTTTGTTTTATCACTCTTGCCGTAAAACTCCGCTTTTAAGGCCGGAGATGTAAGGCGAAACGTATAAATAAATCAGGGCAGGGCTTGCCCGTAGAGCTTGTGAAGTGAATGACATTAGTCATCAGCAACAAGAACCCAACGAAAGTAACTTGCCACAAGGTAAGAATGAGTAGGAATTCCCACACTTTAGAGTGGGGAGGAGGCCAAGTAATAAATAAATTTTATCAAAGAGGTTCAAAATGGCTGGTGGTATACCAACTTCTTTTATAGATGATGTTCTCGCCAGAACAGATATTGTTGAATTAATTGATAGTCGCGTTAAATTAAAAAAAGCAGGAAGAGAATATCAAGCCTGCTGTCCTTTCCATGGCGAGAAAACCCCATCTTTTAGTGTCAGCCCTCAAAAACAATTTTATTATTGTTTTGGTTGCCATGCTTCAGGTAACGCTATTAGTTTTTTAATGGAATATGAAAAATTAGAATTTGTAGAAGCTGTACAAGAGTTAGCTGCACGTTTGGGTTTAGAAGTTCCTTTTGATAATAGCTTTAATAAAAACGGATTAAATTTTCAAGCAAAACGTAGCTTACAAGATTTAATGGAAGATATTGTTCGTTTTTATCAAGTACAGTTATATAAATCTCCAGAAGCAATGAATTATCTGAGTCATCGAGGCTTATCAGATGAGATTATTAAGCGTTTTGCTATAGGTTTTGCGAGTCAGAAATATAGTGAAATTAGAGACGCTTTCGGGCAAAAAAAGAAAGAGAATATTCAAAAATTAAAAGATCTTGGCATGCTCGCTGAAAATGAAAGAGGTACATATGATCGCTTTCGTCAGCGTATTATGTTTCCTATTCGAGATCGTCAAGGGAAAACCATTGGTTTTGGAGGGCGTATTATTGGTGATGGCCAACCTAAATATTTAAATTCTCCGGAAACGAAGTTATTCCACAAAGGTAATGGTTTATATGGTCTTTATGAATCTTTACAATCGAATTCTCATCCTGATAAGTTATTGGTGGTTGAAGGCTATATGGATGTTGTTGCTTTGGCACAATATGGGGTAGATTATGCGGTAGCTTCTCTTGGCACTGCAACAACACCTGAGCAATTAAAATTAGCTTTTCGTTCTACTGATCAAATTGTATGTTGTTATGATGCTGACCGAGCAGGGCGAGCAGCTGCTTGGCGAGCTTTAGAAAATGCCCTTCCGTTATTAGAAGATGGACGACAATTAAAATTTATGTTCTTACCTGATGGAGAAGATCCTGATTCATTTATTCGTCAATATGGAAAAGAGGGGTTTGAGCAACAGCTTGAACAAGCACAATCATTAAGTGAATTTCTTTTTAAGCATTTAAGTGCTCAAGTGGATTTCTCTTCAAGAGAAGGGAAGGCGAAGTTAGTGAGTTTAGCCAAACCTCTGATTCAAAAAATACCCGGAGAAACCTTACAGTTAACCTTAAAAGATATTTTAGGGCAAAAAGTAGGTATCTTTGATAAGTATAAATTAGATGAATTAATGGGGAGTATTCAACATAGCACCAAGCCTAAAATAATGGTAGATAATGGAAAAATTACGCGAACACCGATGCGGTTATTAATTACATTATTATTACAAAATCCAAGATTGGTAAAATTAATTCCAGATTTGACAATTTTAAAACAGCTTGATGAAAAAGGTTTTGACTTATTTGAAGCATTAACAAATTATTGTTTAGCCCATGTTGGTACAACAACAGGGCAGATTTTGGAGTACTGGCGAGGGAAAGATTATTACAAAAGCCTTGAAATTTTGGCAAGTTGGGATCACTTAGTAACAGATGACAATCTTGATGATGTGTTTTTAGAAACGCTATCGCATTTTTATCGACAGGTGATTGATAACAGAATTGAAGAACTTATTGCGAAAGAGCGCTCCAATAATGAAGAGCTCACAGTGGAAGAAAAGTACGAATTACAAGAATTATTAATGAAAAAACAACAAAAGAATAGTTAATCTAATAGTAGGGTGGTAAAATTAAGAGCTTTACCTTCACTTATTAGCAGTATTATTCCTTAAGGCGGAAAATTTCTATGGAACAAACCCAAAAATCTCAATTAAAAATTTTAATCGCTCAAGGCAAAGAACAAGGTTATCTCACTTATGCGGAAGTGAATGATCACTTGCCAAGTGAGCTTGTGGATACAGATCAAATCGATGATATCATTCAAATGATTAATGATATGGGTATTCAAGTATTAGATTCGGCACCGGATGCTGATGATCTTATGTTGAATGAAAGTATTACAGATGATGATGCGGTAGAAGAAGCAACACAGGTGCTTTCAACAGTAGAAGCGGAGCTTGGTCGAACAACGGATCCAGTACGTATGTATATGCGTGAAATGGGGACAGTAAATTTACTGACTCGTGAAGGTGAAATTGATATTGCAAAACGTATTGAAGAAGGTATTAATGAAGTTCAATTTGCCGTAACAGCTTACCCTAAATCATTAGATTATTTATTAGAGCAATATGCTTTAGTAGAAGAAGGCGGTATGCGTCTAGCGGATATCATTACCGGTTTTATCGATCCGAATGAAGAAGAAAGTGCATTAAATGCTGATATTGATGATGAAGAATTAATCGTTATTGAAGATGATCAAGCAGATTCAGATCTTGATGATGAAGATGATGATGAAGATGACGATGATAATAACAAAAAAGAAGACGATAACAACAGCGAATCAGATAATAGTATTGATCCTGAAGTTGCTCGTGAAAAATTCACAGCATTAAAAGAGCAAAGTGAAAAGGCCTCAGCTGCGATTAAAAAACATGGTCGCCATAGTGCTGAATCACTAGTGGAAATTCAAGCTTTAGCTGAAATATTCACCCAGTTCCGTTTGGTACCAAAACAATTTGATTTATTAGTTGATTATATGCGTGACCTTATGAAAGGTGTGCGTATGGAAGAAAGACAAATTCAACGTTTAGCAGTAGATTACGCCAAAATGCCTCGTGATGATTTCCAAAAATTATTTAAAGGGCAAGACATTAATGATGAGTGGTTAGTCAAAGCATTAAGCAGCGGTAAACCATGGGCAGAAAGATTAGAAAAATACGAAGATAAAATTCGTCAACATATTAATACATTGCTTTCGATTGAAGAGAAAACAGGTTTAACCATTGCACAATTACGCGAAATTTGTAGCAAAGTTGCAGAAGGTGAAATTAAAGCTCGTAAAGCGAAAAAAGAAATGGTTGAAGCCAATTTACGTTTAGTTATTTCTATTGCAAAAAAATATACCAACCGTGGTTTACAATTCTTAGATCTTATTCAAGAAGGGAATATTGGTTTGATGAAAGCGGTGGATAAATTTGAATATCGTCGTGGATATAAATTCTCCACTTATGCAACCTGGTGGATCCGTCAAGCAATTACACGTTCAATTGCAGATCAGGCTCGTACAATTCGTATTCCAGTACATATGATTGAAACCATTAATAAATTAAATCGTATTTCACGTCAAATGTTACAAGAAATGGGGCGCGAAGCCACTCCAGAAGAATTAGCTGAACGTATGGGTATGCCGGAAGATAAAATTCGTAAAGTGCTTAAAATTGCCAAAGAGCCAATTTCAATGGAAACCCCAATTGGTGACGATGACGATTCACATTTAGGAGATTTTATTGAAGATAGTACGATCGAATTACCATTAGATTCAGCTACTGCGCAAAGCTTAAAAGTTGCGACAAATGAAGTATTAGAAGGCTTAACGTCAAGAGAAGCTAAAGTATTACGTATGCGTTTTGGTATTGATATGAATACAGATCATACTTTAGAAGAAGTTGGTAAACAATTTGATGTGACACGTGAACGTATTCGTCAAATTGAAGCAAAAGCCTTACGGAAATTACGACATCCAAGCCGTTCAGAAACATTGAAGAGTTTCTTAGATGAATAAATAATTTATTATTTATCAAAAAGTTAAACGCGATAAAATATCAATTTTATCGCGTTTTTATTTTTTTATTAACTTGTTTTTTGCCGGCATAAATACTGTGAACTTTCTCACAAAAAAAATGTTTTTTTATTGCTATTTAATAGAAGTTATATAGTATGTGTACGCATTTTTTCAATATTTCATAAGCTACCAAAAATTTATATTTAATCTTAATGTATAAGGAAATTTCTATGTCGAATCGACAAAAAATTAAATGGAATAAATTTGATCTCTTATGGTCATTTAATTTATTTGGAACAGCTGTAGGCGCAGGTATTTTATTTTTACCAATTAACGCAGGAATGAGTGGCTTTTGGCCCTTGGTAATTATGGCTATTTTAGTTGGTCCTATGACATTTTTTGCACACCAAGGTCTATCACGCTTTGTTCTTTCATCACCAGAAAAAGGAAAAGATATTACCCAAGTGGTAGAAAATTATTTTGGAAAATCTGCAGGCAAATTAATCACCTTCCTTTATTTTTTCGCTATTTTCCCGATTCTTCTTATTTATGGTAACGGTATTACCAATACTGTGGATTCTTTTGTGGTGCATCAAATGCATATGCCATCACCAAATAGAATTGTTTTATCCGGTGTACTTATTGGTATTTTAGTTGCGGTAATGTTAATGAAAGAAACTGTAATGTTAAGAATTACAGAGTTTTTAGTCTTACCTTTAGTATTAATTCTATTATCACTTTCTATTTATTTAATGCCAAGCTGGAACACTAGTATGCTACAAGAAATGCCTTCTTTTGACGGTTTTCTTGGGACATTATGGCTAACCATTCCAGTGTTGGTTTTCTCATTTAATCATTCACCAGCAATTTCACAATTCTCTTTATCACAAGCCCGTCGTTACCAAGAAGATGAATTAGCAGAAAAACATGCTAGCCATTCTCTTAAAGGGACCGCGACATTATTATTAGTGTTTGTAATGTTCTTTGTGTTTAGTTGCGTATTAGCATTAACGCCAGCAGAATTAGCTGAAGCGAAAATGCAAAATATTCCAATTTTATCTTACCTTGCCAATAAATTTGATAATCCTTACATTAGCTATTTTGGCCCATTGGTTGCTTTTTTAGCAATTACAAGTTCATTTTTTGGTCATTATTTGGGCGCTAGAGAAGGAATTGAAGGGTTATACTTACAATTTACAGGGAAAGAGAAAAATTTTAATCGCAAAAAATTAAATTATTACACAGCGATTATCTTCTTTATTGTTTTATGGTTGGTAGCCATTGCGAACCCAAGTATCCTCGGTATTATTGAATCTTTTGGCGGTCCTTTTATTGCCTTAATTTTATTTATTATGCCAATGTATGCTATCGCAAAAGTACCATCTATGAAAAAATACAGCAACAAATGGAGCAATGTTTTTGTTGTTATTATGGGGACATTAGCAATAACTTCCGTTATTTATAAATTATTCTAGTTTTAAAACAATAATATTTTAATTAAATAAGATCCTTCTTTTTTATAAAAAGAAGGATTTTTATCTCAAAGAGTAAAATTTATGATCAGTGTGTTTGATATGTTTAAAGTGGGAATTGGTCCATCTAGTTCTCATACCGTCGGCCCGATGAAAGCGGGGAAAGAATTTGTTGATGAGTTGATCGCAAAAAATTTATTTGAAAAAGTCGATCATATTATCGTGGATGTATATGGTTCTTTATCAATGACTGGCCGTGGCCATAATACGGATATCGCAATTGTGATGGGACTTGCTGGCTATTTGCCACATGATGTGGATATTGATTTAATCCCAACATTTATTGATGCTGTAAAGCAAAACTCTCGCTTGCCGATTGAACAAAATAAAAAAGAGGTGAAATTTGATTTTGTGGAAGATTTAATTTTCCATAATGAGTTTTTACCACAACACGAAAATGCTATGCGAATTCGGGCATTTATAGGGGAAGAACTGCTGTTAAGTAAAACCTATTATTCAATTGGTGGTGGCTTTATTGTGGATGAAGAGCATTTTGGCCAAGTAGAAAATCAAACGGTTAAGGTTCCTTATCCTTATAAATATGCCGAAGATATTTTAAATTATTGTAAAAATACGGGTTTAGCCTTATCGAGTTTAATGTTTGAAAATGAAATTACCTTACATGGAAAAAAAGAAACTCAAAATTATTTAAATTTAATTTGGCAAACAATGCACGATTGTATTGAACGCGGAATGGTGACAGAAGGTATTTTACCTGGTCCGTTAAAAGTGGCTCGTCGAGCCGCGCAATTAAAACGAATGCTTGAAGCCAATAGTACATTATCTAATGATCCAATGGGGATTATTGATTGGGTAAATATGTATGCATTAGCGGTAAATGAAGAAAATGCTGCAGGAGGACGCGTTGTCACTGCACCAACTAATGGTGCCTGTGGTATCGTGCCGGCAGTTTTAGCCTATTACAACAAATTTATTACGCCAATTAGTGAAGACGTGGCCCATCGTTATTTATTAGCCTGCGCAATGATTGGTTCTTTATATAAAATGAATGCCTCTATTTCAGGGGCAGAAGTTGGATGCCAAGGAGAAGTAGGCGTGGCCTGTTCTATGGCAGCAGCGGGTTTAACTGAAATTTTAGGAGGGACTCCTGAGCAAGTTTGTATCGCGGCAGAAATTGCAATGGAGCATAATCTTGGCTTAACGTGCGATCCTGTTGGTGGACAAGTTCAAGTTCCTTGTATTGAGCGTAATGCTATTGCTTCAGTTAAAGCAATTAATGCAAGTCGTATGGCATTAAGAAGAACAACGAGCCCACAAGTCTCTTTAGATAAAGTAATTGAAACAATGTATGAAACAGGCAAAGATATGAATGCAAAATATCGAGAAACTTCACAAGGTGGATTAGCTGTAAAAATAGTATGCTCATAATATGTTGCTTTATGTTAATTATGAATAGTTATTCCAGCTCTTAAATTAGGGATAAAGTTGATAAGAGGAGAGATATTAATCTCTCCTTTTTTTATTGCTATTTAAATTTATTTTTATAAATATGATCGTTTTCTTATTTTTAATAAAAAATATATTATAATCAATAATTATTAAACAAAAGCAGAGTGAAAAATGATTAAATTTACAGGAGTAAGTAAAGCTTATAGGGGCGGTAAATTGGCGCTGCAAGGATTAAATTTTCACTTAAATAAGGGAAGCTTAACGTATATTGTAGGGCATTCAGGAGCGGGCAAAAGTACATTACTAAAGTTAATTATGGCCATGGAAAAAGCAAATGGTGGAAAAATAGAATTTAATGGCTACGATATTACTCGTCTTGCTCGTTATGAGATTCCTTTTTTGCGTCGTCAAATTGGTATGGTGCATCAAAATTATTGCCTATTATCTGATTATAATATTCGTGATAATGTGGCGTTACCTCTTATTATTAGTGGAATGCCCCCTAAATTTGCCATTAAAGAAGCTGATCGAGCTCTAGATTTAGTCGGGTTAACGCAGTCAAGACAACTTTTTCCCAATGAGGTGTCTGGTGGGGAGCAACAAAGAGTTGATATTGCACGAGCGATTGTGCATAAACCAAGTCTTTTATTAGCCGATGAACCGACGGGGAATCTTGATAAAGCCCTGGCGAAAGAAATCTTTCAATTATTTCACCGTTGTAATCAAACGGGAATGACTGTGTTAATAGCAACCCATGACACTGATTTAGTTTATGGTTACAACCATATTTTACGTCTTAAACAGGGACATTTAGAATAAGGATAATGTATGCGAACTTGCCAAAAAGCAAGCCTTTTAACTCAAATGGTATATTTATTACAAAGAGTTCTAAAAGATTTATTGCAAAGAAAGATAACTGCATTTTTTACTATATTTGCCATTGCATTAAGTTTAAGTTTACCGGCAAGTGGTTATTTATTATGGAAAAATGTCAAGCTTATTGCTACAGATTTTTCTCCAAAAAGTGAGATTACGGTATTTTTAAAACAAGATCTTTCTGATAAACAAGGTGAATTATTATCGCAAGAAATGGCCAAATTAAAGGGTGTAACTAATGTAAATTATTTATCCTCACAACAAACGGTAGATGAATTTAATGCTTGGGGTCAGGAAACGAATAGTGACAATTTTTTAAAAAATAATAGCTTACCTGCTGTCATTATGATTATCCCCAGTGCAGATTATCAAACAACAGAAAAGTTAGATTTACTGAGTAAAAAATTAAAGAAAATGAAAGGGGTGGATGAAGTTCAGTTTGAGCGTGTTTTTTTACAAAAAATTACCGCCTTATCACATTTAATTATTAAAGTTGTGTTCTCCTGTGCTTTATTAATGATTTTATCTGTTTTACTTGTAATGAGTAATGGTATTCGCGCAGAAGTGTTCTCTTCTAAAAATAAAATTGAAGTGATGAAATTATTAGGTGCAACAGATTATTTTATTTTGCGCCCTTTTTTGTATAAAACAATAATTTATTGTATCTTAAGTGGGTTGTTAGCTTGGATGATTAGCCAATGGTTTTTATTTTATTTTTACCCTGTTGTTGCAGAAGTAAGTAGTGTTTTCGACATAAATTTTCAGTTACAAGGGTTTAATTTGATAGAAACAGTCAGCTTTTTATTGTGTTGTATTTTATTCGGTTATATTAGTACTTATATAGCATCAAGTTATCATTTAGCTCAGCTAGAAAAGAAAAGTCATTCATAATTAAAATAAGAAGGAAGGGGATATGAAAAAAGTTGGATTAATAGGTTGGCGTGGAATGGTTGGTTCCGTATTAATGGAAAGAATGTTATCAGAACAGGATTTTGCCCATTTTACACCAATATTTTTCACTACATCACAAGTTGGGTTACCAGCACCTACCATTAAAAATAAAGAAACAGGTGTATTACAAGATGCCTATGATATGGAAGCGTTAAAGCAGCTCGATATTATTTTAACTTGCCAAGGCGGGGATTATACAAATACAGTCTATCAACAATTGCGAGCTTCTGGTTGGGATGGATATTGGATTGATGCAGCATCAACCTTACGAATGGAAGATGAGGCTATTATTGTATTAGATCCTGTAAATCAAAATGTGATTGCAGAAGGTATTAAAAATGGAGTTAAAACCTTTGTTGGTGGAAATTGTACTGTTAGTTTAATGCTAATGGCACTTGGCGGATTATTTGAGAAAGATTTAGTAGAATGGGTTTCTGTTGCTACTTATCAAGCGGCTTCTGGTGCAGGTGCAAAAAATATGCGAGAGCTTTTATTGCAAATGGGTGAACTTAAAACATCAGTTAATGATGAATTAATGAATCCAGCTTCTTCAATTTTAGATATTGAACGTAAAGTGACTGCCACAATGCGTTCACCAACTTTCCCAATAGAAAATTTTGGTACAGCATTAGCGGGAAGTTTAATCCCTTGGATTGATAAATATTTACCTGAAACAGGGCAAACTAAAGAAGAGTGGAAAGGCTATGTTGAAACCAATAAAATTTTAAATACAAAGGAAAATCCTATTCCAATTGATGGTATCTGTGTTCGTATTGGCGCCTTACGTTGTCATAGTCAAGCCTTTACGATTAAGTTAAAACAAGATTTACCATTAGATGAAATTGAACAAATTTTAGCAAGTCATAATCCTTGGGTAGAAGTGATAAAAAATAATAAAGAAGACACTTTAAAATATTTAACACCAGCGCATGTTACAGGTACCTTAAATGTTCCTGTCGGACGTTTAAGAAAATTAGCCATGGGTGGTGAATATTTGTCAGCCTTTAGTGTGGGGGATCAACTTCTCTGGGGGGCTGCAGAGCCTGTTCGTCGTATTTTAAAACAATTAGTATAGAAAAAATAAATTTAAAAAGTGCGGTGATATACCGCACTTTTCTTTTGAAGTTTGAAAAAGAAAAGTGTTAATTCAGGGGTAAAGAATGAATAACAAAATGGAAAGTTTTAAGGATTTTATTCAAAAAACGGTTATACCTTTTGCAGATCAATTTCCAATTCAATTTGTAAAAGGAAAAAAGGATTGTCAAATTGCCTACCGACATTTTTACCATTCAGAGCAAGGGAAGGAATTGATTATTCTCGTTAATGGTAGAGGTGAAAATTTACTAAAATGGAGTGAAATGGCCTTTGATTGTTATCAACAAGGTTATGATGTTGTAGTGTTGGATCACCGTGGTCAAGGCTATTCTGGGCGTTTATTGAAAGATCGTGAAAAAGGCCATTTAGATGAATTTTCCTATTATGTGGAAGATTTAGATTCTGTGCTCAAAACGGTTAGCAAAAAAGGGAAATATCAATATCAATATTTAATCGGGCATTCGACAGGGTGTTTAATTAGTGCCTATTATTTGGCGAATTATGATCATCATATTACACGCGCGGTGCTTTCTTCGCCTTTTTGGGGCGTCCCAACTAAGCAACCAATACGGGATCAGTTATTAATTAATTTATTTATGATTTTTGGGCGAGGGGCCCGTTATTTATTAGGTAAAGGGGGCTATACCCCCATTAATATTGAACAAAATGCTTTAAGCCGTAGCAAAAAAAGAATGCAATGGATGAATGATATTTATCAGGAAAATCCACAACTTGCCTTAGGAGGGCCTACATTTCGTTGGATTCATCTATGTTGGCAAGCAATTTATCATTTGAAGAATATTTTACCTAGAATAGAGGTTCCCATTTTAGTGTTAGCAGCAGGGAAAGAAAAAATAGTTAATAATCAAAATCTTGATAATTTTATAAAGTTACTATCTCAAGGGGAAAAAGTTGTTATACCGGATGCACGACACGAAATCTTATTTGAGCAAGATTCCGTGCGTGATGAAGCATTAAAACAAATTTTTGATTTTTTAAATGCTTAAGCCAAGGTTTTCCAAAGGTAAAAACCACAGGCGGTACATAATAGACCACCAACAAGGTGGAAAGATATAATTTCAAATCCAATTAACCATTTCTCAGCAGCAAAGTATTCAAAAACTTCTGCTGAGAATGAAGAAAATGTGGTTAAACTACCTAAAAAACCGGTCACTAACAATAAACGCCATTCATTAGAAATTTGTGGATAATGGGCGAAAACTGCCAATAGTAAACCAATTAAAAAACAGCCTAAAAAATTAGAGATTAAGGTCCCAAATGCCAAGAAGGACAAAAGAGGATTTAACACTAAACTAATTAAATAACGACTGGTAGCCCCTAAAGCCGCACCAATACTAATAAGCCCGATAGATTGCCAAATAGCCATAATTTATACTCCGAAAATTTGTTGTAAATAATGGGCAACAGCTTCTTCACCATTGCTCCCAATTTGTTCTAAATGCATCAAAGATGAGGTTAGTCGAGGATCCGCATTTTGCATAACACAGCCTTTACCAACGGCCTTGAGCATTGCTTCATCATTTAAACCATCACCAAACGCAATACAATTATTTAAATGATAGCTTCGATTTTCTAATAAACAAGCCAATGTACTGGCTTTAGAAACTTTTTTGTTCATAATTTCTAAGCAATGAGGATTGGAATAAGTCATTTGAATTTTATCCGCAAATAATGCCAGGATTTTTTGTTCTATTTTGGCAAGTTCTGTAGCCTCGTAAGAAATGAAAAACACTTTTTCTACATTATGGTTTTGATGTTGGGAAAAATCAGTAATTTTATAAGTGAAATTAGAATCTTGGTGAAAAACTTTTAATTCGGGCACATCTTGATCTATAAGCCAATGACCATTTTCATAAGTATTAATGCACACTTTATGGTGGTCAATTTTAAGGTTTGTTAATGTGTGAGCAATTTGTGATGGCACATAATTGGAAAAAATAATTTGACCATCGGCATTATGGACAATAGCACCATTAGAAGTGATTAATGTGGGCTTAATATTTGGCACTTGTGCGAAAATTTCCTTTACATCTAAATAGGGACGGCCAGTGGCAACGATAATATCAATATTTGATTGGGTGAGTTTTTGGAGGATATCTTTGGTGAACTGTCCTAATCGATGATTAGGTTTTAGTAAAGTACCGTCTAAGTCTGATACGACAGCATAAAAAGGAGATAAATTCATTTTTAATATACTCTTAATAACAACATATAATTGATGATATACCAAATCTTTTTGCTAAAGAACCTCTTTGGGAAAATAAATGCCTTTTTAAAATAAAAAAGCGATAAGACTATCACCTTATCGCTTTTTAGATTTTAATTATTTTATCTGTTTTTGGATTATTAACTTATACAGTAATATCTTCAAATAATGGAGTACTTAAATAGCGTTCTGAGGCAGAAGGTAAAATAACAACAATCAGTTTATCTTTAAATTCGGGTAGTTGGCTAATATGATCTGCCGCCGCCACCGCTGCACCAGATGATATGCCGGCTAAAATGCCTTCTTCCGCCATTAAACGACGAGCAGTTGTAATTGCTAATTCGCTACTGACGAGTTCAACACGATCGACAAGATCTAAATCTAAGTTAGCCGGAATAAAGCCCGCACCAATACCTTGAATTTTGTGTGGTGCAGGTTTGACTTCTTCGCCTGCAAGAGTTTGTGAAATAACAGGAGATTCAGAAGGTTCAACAGCCACTGCCGTAATATTTTTATGCTGATCTTGTTTTAAATAACGAGTAATTCCTGTTAAAGTACCGCCAGTACCAACGCCTGCAACAATAACATCGACTTTTCCTTCGGTATCTTGCCAAATTTCAGGTCCTGTTGTTTTTTGATGAATAGCAGGATTTGCCGGGTTTTCAAATTGTTTTAACATAACAAAATGGGATGGATTAGCGTTAAACAGCTCTTCCGCTTTTGCAATGGCACCTTTCATTCCTTTTGAACCATCGGTTAATACTAAATTAACCCCAAGTCCTTTCAATAAGCGTTTACGTTCAAGGCTCATTGTTTCTGGCATCGTCAATGTAATTTTATAACCTCTAGCTGCGGCTACATAAGCCAAAGCAATACCCGTATTACCACTAGTGGCATCAATAATTTCTTTATCTTTGGTTAGAATACCATCTTTTTCTGCTTGCCAAACCATATTGGCACCAATTCGGCATTTCACACTAAAGCTTGGATTGCGAGATTCAATTTTCGCTAAAATATTACCATGACCAAAATGTTTTAAACGGACTAATGGGGTATTTCCCATTGAATAAGAGTTATCTTCGTAAATCATAATTTTCTCCTTTAAATTAACCTGAGCTATTCTATTTCTTTTTATTTATCAGTTAAATAAATAAAATCTATAATAGATAGCAAAATTTTATTTCATGGTGTTTATCGCTGCTTGAGAACGTTCTGATTGTAATTGTATCCGATATTTGTCAACCCAAATGGCAGTAGCGCCACAGACAGCTACAGGAATAATCAGAAAGTTAACAAAAGGAACAAAGCTACATGTAGTGACTAAGGTTCCAAAGGTCAAGTTTAATAATGTTTGTTGACGTAATACTAATTTCATTGTTGGAAATGGGATTTTGTGATTATCAAAAGGATAGTCACAATATTGAATCGCCATCATCCAAGCGGTAAAAATAAAAAATAAAACAGGAACAAAAGATTGACCAACAAGAGGAACAAAGCTTAATAAGAAGAGGATAAAAAGTCTGGGTACACTATAAAATAATTTTTGACATTCTCGTTTAAGAACACGAGGAATATCTTTAATCACCGTTAATATCCCGTCATCATTAATGGATTCTCCCGTTAATAATATTTCAACTTTTTCTGACAGGATGCCGTTAAAAGGCGCAACGATAAAGCCAGATAATGTATTAAAAATAAAATAATAACAAAGTAAAATCAGTAGTGTTGCAAAAAAGATCAATAAACCACTTAGCCATTGCAACCAAATTGGAATAAGGAGCATTAAGGCATCAATTTGATGACTTATTTTAGTGATAAAAAACCAAAAGAGCCCAGAGAGAAGCAAGATATTTAATACAATAGGCATAATAACAAAACGACGTAATCCTTTTTGTGAAATTAATTTCCAACCTTGTAAAAAATAATATACTCCAGCTTGTAAACCATTATAATTTTGCATATTTATAGATCCTTAAAAAAATAGTTGGTTAAGCATACAAATAAGCATTATAGAATACAAGAGAACTGAAAAATCATTTTTATTTTCACTAGATTTCGTAACCTATGGTAAACTTATGCGTACTTTTGATTATAATGAATCCTTAAGCTTGGATAGGAGATAAAAGGGATGGAGTTAAATACAATTCTGATTATTTTAGGTGTGATCGCGTTGATCGTATTAATCGTTCATGGTGTTTGGGCAAATAGACGAGAAAAATCAACTTTTTTTAAAAACCAAAATAATTTTATTGATGATTCACGAGTAGAAAAAGAAATTATTAAAAATCAGCAAAATATGACGACAAACCATATTACTGAAAATAATTCAGTGGCAAAGCCTATGACTAAGCCAATGGCTGAGATGCCAAAAGTCGCATCAGAAAGAAAAGAAAATATGGCTGCGGCAAATACGCAAGCCCCTTCTGTTAGTCAATCACAAAATCTAGAAGCAGCAAAAGTAGAACAAACCACATTAAAAGAGAATGCCGATCCTGAAATAGATGTGGCCACCCATGAGGTGAAGATGGAGGTTGCAGAAAGCAAAGCAACAAACTTAACAACAGCTGAAAAAATAAAATCATTAGAAGATAGCTTTAATAACGAAGAAAATTTAAGTGTTGAAGAAGCAGTTGGTAAAATTAAAATTCGTGTACCAAAAGCAAATATTAATAAAACAAAAAATATTGCCGAATTAAGTATTGCCGAATTAGAGGCAAGTATTGAAGATGAAGAGGAAGGTTTTAATACGCATACTCCCCAAATTCGCGAGCAATTAGCAAATTTATCAACCAAAAATGTTAAATTAAATTCATCTCAAGGTGATGAAATAACAAGTCAAGCAGAACATATTGCCATCGAGCCAGTTACCCAAGAAGATATTCCTCTTAAAAATACGGTGAGTTTAGCGGTGGAAGATAACAGCCTTGAAGAGAAGAATGTGACAAAAGATGAGATGTCAAATGAAGCATCTGAAAAAGAACAATTAGAGAAAGAAGAAGGGGATAAAAATAAGGCTGGCAATGTTGTTATGCTTTATATTGTTGCGCCAGAAGGAAAAGATTTTACGGGTGAAGCCTTAGAAAGCTGTTTTGAAAAAGAGGGCTTTTTATTTGGAGAAAAACAAATTTATCATCGCCATGCAGATTTAAGCAGTGCAAGCCCTATACTCTTTAGTTTAGCGAATGTACAAAACCCAGGTATTTTTGATCCAAAAACCATGGATGATTTTACAACCTTTGGTGTGGTTTTATTTATGCAATTGCCTTCAACTTACGGTAATGATTTGATTAATCTACGTTTAATGATTAGTACAGCAAAAGCAATGGCGAAAGAATTAGATGGCTCATTATTAACAGATCAGCAAAAACTCTTTGACCAAACAGCGGAAGAGGAATATTTAAATAGGGTGAGATAGAGGATTCTCTTATTACATAAAATGAAATTGGCCGTTCTTTAATAAAGTGCGGTCAATTTTAGTTTAAGGATACACAATGAATAAAACAGAACAAAAAATTAATATATTAAGAAAAACACTACGTCATCATGAATATTTGTATCATGTGTTAGATACACCAGAAATTCCAGATGGAGAATACGATAGTTTATTTCGACAATTAAAAAAGTTGGAAGCAGAACATCCTGAATTGATTACGGCAGATTCTCCTACTCAACGTGTAGGGGCTAAACCCCTTTCCGGCTTCTCTCAAATAAAACATAGTATTCCTATGCTTTCCTTAGATAATGTTTTTTCTGACGATGAATTTTTAGGATTTACAAAACGTATTCAAGAACGTTTAGGTGATTTACCAGAAGACCTGACTTTTTGTTGTGAACCAAAATTAGATGGTCTTGCGGTAAGTATTTTGTATGTTAACGGTGAATTAGTTCAGGCGGCCACCCGTGGTGATGGGCAAACAGGGGAAGATATTACCGCTAATGTTCGTACCATTCGCAATATTCCTTTGCAGTTATTAATGGATAATCCACCGGCAAAATTAGAAGTGCGCGGCGAAATTTTTATGCCACATAAAGGCTTTGAACAATTAAATGAACAAGCTTTAGAAAGAGGGGAAAAAACCTTTGCCAATCCAAGAAATGCGGCCGCAGGTTCGTTGCGTCAATTAGACCCTAAAGTGACTCGCCAGCGTTTATTAATGTTAAATGCCTACGGCATTGGTGTTGTTGATGGTGTGGAATTGCCAAAAACCCATTATGATCGCTTACAGTGGTTAAAATCTATTGGGATTCCAGTAAATAATGAAATTCGTTTATGTAATGGTATTGAGCAAGTTTTAGCATTTTATCGAAATATTGAAGAAAAACGCCCGCATTTAGGTTACGACATTGATGGAACGGTATTAAAAGTAAATGATATAGCCTTACAAGAAAAGTTAGGTTTTGTATCAAAAGCACCACGTTGGGCCATAGCTTATAAATTTCCTGCTCAAGAAGTTTTAACTGTATTAAATGATGTGGAATTTCAAGTCGGAAGAACTGGAGCTATTACGCCGGTAGCAAAGTTACGACCGGTTTTTGTTGGTGGTGTTACGGTGAGCAATGCCACTTTACATAATGGCGATGAAATTGCGCGTCTTGATATTGCCATTGGCGATACGGTCACCATTCGCCGAGCGGGTGATGTGATTCCTCAAATTGTTGGCGTAGTACATAATCGTCGTCCGGCAGATGCAAAACCAATTATTTTTCCAACACATTGCCCTGTATGCGATTCCATTGTAAAACGTATTGAAGGCGAGGCGGTGGCACGCTGTACCGGAGGGCTAATTTGCGCGGCACAACGAAAAGAGTCCTTAAAACATTTTGTTTCTCGTAAAGCGATGAATATTGATGGCGTTGGGGCAAAATTGGTGGAGCAATTAGTGGATCGCGAACTTATTCATACACCGGCAGATTTATTTAAGCTTGATGCGACAACCTTAATGCGTTTAGAACGAATGGGGGAGAAGTCCGCAGAAAAAGCATTAACTAGCTTAGAAAAAGCGAAAGAAACCACCTTAGCCAGATTTCTATTTGCCTTAGGGATTCGAGAAGTTGGTGAGGCGACAGCACGTAGTTTGGCTAATCATTTTAAAACCTTAGAAAAAATTAGCCAGGCAAGTGCAGAAGCTTTACAAGAAGTACAAGATGTAGGCGAAGTGGTGGCCATGCGTATTCGCCTATTTTGGCAAGAGCCACATAATGTGGCAGTGGTAGATGATTTAGTGGCACAAGGTGTCCATTGGGGGGAAGTTGAAAGTTTACCAACGGTGGAACATGCTTTAGCGGGCAAAACCGTAGTGCTAACAGGAACCCTTAGCCAAATGACACGCTCGGAAGCCAAAGAAGCCTTATTAGCACTAGGTTGTAAAGTTAGTGGCAGTGTATCAAGTAAAACTGATTTTGTTATTGCTGGCGAAAATGCCGGTTCAAAATTAACGAAAGCTGAACAATTAGGGGTTAATATTTTAGCGGAAGAAGATTTGCTGGAATTATTAACTCAAATAAAAGAAGCATAATTAACGGAAACAGAAAAAACGACGTGACTTTTAAAAGCCACGCCGTTTTTATTTATTGTGAAGCCTTAATAAGCATCTTGCCAGAAAGTATCAAGTGCCGTTAAACCTTGAATATCATTTTGTTTTAAGGGTACAAAAATCTCTTCTAAATTTGTATAGCTTTGATGTAATTGGGCAATTTGGCCGATAATTTCTTGCTGTCTTGCATAGCGTTTTTGCCAGAAATCATTTGGCTGATTATCTGTTAGGATTTGATTAACAATTAAACCAGAGCAAGGTAGATGGCTTGCTTTAAGTTGTTGCAAGGCACGTTTGGTTTCAGCAATGGGCAAGGTTTCTGCAATTAATACCAGTACAATTGCAGTTTTCTCATCATTGTGCAGAATGTCTCGTGCCGAAGAGAATAATTGGCGACGTTTTTCTAGCACAGAAACCGCTTGCTCGAAACGATTATTTTCCTTAATAAAAGGATTAAAATTACGTTGGCGATCTAAATTTTGAGTGGCTTCACGTAATTTTGTTTGGCGTTTTTGCTGAGCCAATAAACCATCAGTCCAAGCTTGCATCATCTCTGGCAGACTTAATAAACGAAGGGTATGGCCTGTGGGCGCAGTATCAAAAATAATATGATCATATTTTGTTTGTGCTTCCACTAATTGCTGGCAAATTGCCTCCAACATTGCCGCTTCTTCCGCCCCAGGAGCATGATGGGAAAGTTTTAAAAACTCCCTTAACTTTGGCATCATTTCTGGGTTGGTATAGCCTTTTAAGGTTTGTTCTACCTGTTCAAAATGCTTGTGTACAATGTGATGGGTATCAAGTTCAATGGCATCTAAATAAGGAGAGATGGTGGTGGCTTTATGGTTAAGTTTAAGTGCAAAAGCATCACCTAAGCTATGGGCAGGATCTGTGGAAATCACTAAGGTTTTTTGCTTTCGGTTAGCAAAATAAACGGCTAAGGCCGCCGATGACGTAGTTTTGCCTACACCACCTTTGCCACCGACAAAGATAACTTTTTTTTGTTCTAAATGATTTAATAATTCCATAATTAACAACATCCAAAGTGATCAAGAGGAGATTTCTCAATCCCCATTCTTGTATGCCATTCATGGAAAGCTTCTAAAAAAATAGGCTGTAATTCTAAGGTATAGAACGCCACAGGATTTGGTACACCAAGGCTTTCAGCAAATAGCATTAACATAAATAAATCCGCCTCATCACGATTTGCGCGAGCAAGGGTTTGGCGATAAGGGGCGTGATAAAATTCATTTAAACCTTGCAGGAATTCCTGCAAGGCTTTTTTTAGTTCATCTTTTGTCATCTTTATTTTTCAGCAGTTACTTCTTTACGAGGCCATTCTTTTCTTAACACAGAAACACATTCTAATGAAACAAGAATAGAAGCGATTAAAATAATAATATCTAAGGTTAAAAGTAACCATTGAGATTTATCATAGAAACTTTGCATTTGCAGTAATAATGCAATAACTGTCATCGCTAATAAGAATGCCATTGGTAATAATGTGTACCAGCTTTTAATGCCTTTACGTAATAAAATTACAGATACGATAAGAAGGGTTAATCCTGCCATTAATTGGTTAGTCGTACCGAATAATGGCCAAATTGTTAAACCACCGGCACCATCATCACCACCAGTACCAAAGACTAAACCGATACAGATCCCCACAGCAGAAAGGGTGGCAACAGTACCATTTTTGAGAAGTGGTAATTTATAGATTTCACCAAATTCTTGCACAATATAACGTTGTAAACGCACACCTGTATCCATTGTGGTTCCCGCGAATAATGCGGCCATTACGGTTAGCATTGTGACGGAAATTTCTTTACTTAAGCCAATACCTTGATAAATAATTTCACCACCACCTTGAATAAAGGCACCGATACTTCCTTTACCAAAGGCAGTATAAACAGATTTCCATTCATCTAATGTGGCAAAACCAGCGGTTACCGCAATGATCGCACCAAGAGAAAGCATCCCTTCACCCATTGCACCAAAATAACCTACGAAACGAATATCTTTTTCGTTATTAATTTGTTTTGAAGTAGTACCAGAGGAAACTAAACCGTGGAAACCCGAAATGGCACCACAAGCGATGGTAACGAATAATAAGGGCATTAATGGTGGTGTTGCATTCGGCATATCAGCATTAATGGCAGGGGCAACAACATCAGGAGCAAATAGCATAATAGAAACATATAAAATGCCTAAGCCGATAAATAATTGTAATCCATTAATATAATCACGAGGTTGCAATAGCATCCAAACAGGAAGAAGAGAGGCGATGGCCGCATAGGCAAATAAAATAATAATCCACCAGCCAATACTATTCATTCCTAGCATTTCTGTTGGTAATACAATGGGATATTGTGGTCCTAACCAAATTAATGCATATAAGGCGATAACCCCAAGAATTGATACGATAGGTAAAGATAATTTAAAACGATAAATTGCTTGTCCAATAATAAAGGCAACAACTAATGCTCCCCATACAGGTAATACAGAAGATGGCGTGTTAACCATCATTCTTGCGATTACCGTACCAAATGCGGTGTTAACCATTAAAAGTAGAAGGAAAATAACAACCATTAATAAAGCACGAGCACGGCCACCAATGATTTTACCGACAATGGTCCCCATTGATTGACCTTTATTACGCACGCTTGCCCAAATCGCGGCCATATCGTGCACGCCGGCCATAAAAATAGTACCAAAAATGACCCAAAGAAAGGCCGGCAACCATCCCCAAATTACCGCAATAGCAGGCCCGATAATTGGTGCAGCACCGGCTACGGATGTGAAGTGATGTCCCCATAGAACATATTTATTGGTTGGTACATAGTCAACACCATCTTGTTGAGCATGTGCGGGTGTTTTAAAGTTTTCATCAAGTTTAAAAACTTTATCCGAGATAAATTTGGAATATATAAAGAACCCTAAGGCCATCAGGCCAAGTCCCCCTAAAAGTAATACGATACTATTCATTACAAGCTCCTAAAAAAATAAAAAATTGAACAATTCCAAATAAGAATTGTTCCTAATAAAAAGCGGCAATATTATACAAGAAGAGCAATATTCTTATCATTATGTTTTGTTGGGTTTTTGATCGATTTGTGGGCTGTGTCACAATTTTTTAACAGGAAATTTTTACATAAAATTTTAGCGCAAGAAAAATACAACCTATTTTTTAAATTTAATAAAAAGAAGATGTTAGAAAAAGGCAAGTCTCTAGAATAAAAATATTTTGCTTGAAATTAAAAAATCTTCTATATATAGTTGCCCGAAATAATTTAAAACACTATATATAGGGGTCATCGAAAATGTTGGTGCTAAAACGTGATGGGGCGAAAAGCCCTTTTGAATTACAACGAATTATTAATGCTGTTAATAAAGCCGCACAAGCGGTAGGCATAAATGATGAACATTTTTGTCATCAAATTGGCGTAACTGTTAGTGATGAGATTTTCTCTCAAGGACAAAGGGAAGTCGATATTAGTCAAATTCAAAAAGCAGTAGAAGATAAATTGATGACAAGTCAATATCCTCAAATTGCTCGAGCGTATATTGAGTATCGCCATGATCGTGATCTTATTCGTGAAAAACAAAGCAAATTAACGCAAGAAATTGAAGGTTTAATTGATCAAAGTAATGTGGCGTTATTAAATGAAAATGCCAATAAAGATGCTAAGGTTATTCCAACACAGCGAGATTTATTAGCAGGCATCGTGGCAAAACATTATGCTACTCACCATATTTTGCCAAGGGATGTTGTTGAAGCCCACGAAAAAGGTGAAATTCATTACCATGATTTAGATTATTCGCCATTTTTCCCAATGTTTAATTGTATGTTGGTGGATTTACCAGGCATGCTTAGCAATGGATTTAAAATGGGCAATGCAGAAATTGAGCCTCCTAAATCAATTACCACCGCTACAGCCGTAACGGCTCAAATTATTGCCCAGGTTGCTAGTCATATTTATGGTGGAACTACCATAAACCGTATTGATGAAGCTTTAGCACCTTTTGTTAAATTAAGTTATGACAAACATTTACGCAATGCAGAAACGTGGCAAGTACCAGATAAATTAGGCTATGCGAAAGCCTTGATTGAAAAAGAATGTTTTGATGCTTTCCAATCGTTAGAATATGAGGTTAACACATTGCACACGGCTAATGGGCAAACACCATTTGTTACCTTTGGTTTTGGGCTTGGTGAAAGTTGGGAAGCGAAATTAATTCAAAAAGCTATTTTGCAAAACCGTATTTTAGGATTAGGTAAAAACCATAAAACACCCGTTTTTCCTAAACTGGTATTTAGCATTAAAGAAGGTTTAAATCTGAATCCAGAAGATCCTAATTACGACATCAAACAGTTAGCTTTAGAATGCGCGACAAAACGTATGTATCCAGATATTTTAAATTATGATCAAGTTGTTAAAGTAACAGGATCTTTTAAAGCACCAATGGGTTGCCGTAGTTTCTTAAATGCTTATGAAGAAAAGGGTGAATTTGTTCATGAAGGTCGTAATAATTTAGGTGTAGTGAGTTTAAATCTACCAAGAATTGCTTTAGAAGCGAAAGGTTCTGAAGAGGAATTTTATCGTATCTTAGATCAACGTTTAGCTTTAGCTAAAAAAGCCTTAATGACGCGTATTGCTCGTTTGGAAAATGTGAAAGCAAAAGTGGCTCCAATTCTTTATATGGAAGGTGCTTGTGGGGTACGTTTAAAAGCCGATGATAATGTAGCTGAAATTTTCAAAAATGGACGTGCTTCTGTATCTTTAGGCTATATTGGTATTCACGAAACAATCAATGCATTATTTGGCCAGCATATTTATGATAATGAAGAATTACGTCAAAAAGGGATGGCTATTGTGCGTCATTTAAGTGAAGCAACGGCGCGTTGGAAAGCTGAAACGGGTTATGCTTTTAGTCTTTATTCAACACCAAGTGAAAATCTTTGTGATCGCTTCTGTCGTCTTGATACCAAAGCTTTTGGTGTAGTAAAAGATGTGACAGATAAAGGTTATTACACCAATAGTTTCCATTTAGATGTGGAGAAAAAAGTGAATCCATTTGATAAGCTTGATTTTGAAATGGGCTATCCATCTTTAGCCAGTGGTGGCTTTATTTGTTATGGTGAATATCCAAATATGCAACATAATATTAAAGCCTTGGAAACAGTGTGGGATTATAGCTATACTCGCGTTCCTTATTACGGCACCAATACGCCAATTGATGAATGTTATGAATGTGGCTTTACCGGTGAATTCGAATGTACCAGCAAAGGCTTTACTTGTCCAAAATGCGGTAATCACGACAGTGAAAAAGTGTCTGTTACACGACGAGTATGCGGTTATTTAGGTAGTCCAGATGCACGACCATTTAACGCGGGGAAACAAGAAGAAGTACAACGTCGTGTTAAACATATGTAATTTTTTATTATGAATTACTTACAATATTATCCTGTTGATTTTATTAATGGTGAAGGTACAAGATGCACATTATTTGTAAGTGGTTGTGTGCATCAATGTCCTGGCTGTTATAACCAAAAAAGTTGGTCTACTGGAGCTGGTGTTTTGTTCGATGAAGCTATGGAAGAGCAAATTTTAAAAGACCTAAAAGATACGCGTATAAAACGTCAAGGTTTAAGTCTTTCTGGTGGTGATCCTTTTCATCCACAAAATGTTCCAACATTATTAGCATTAGTGAAACGCATTAAAAAAGAATGTCCCGATAAAGATATTTGGGCTTGGACAGGATATAAATTAACTGAGTTAAATAAAGATCAGCAAGCAATGTTACCTTATATTGATGTGTTAATTGATGGTAAATTTGTACAGGCATTAGCGGATCCAGCTTTAGTTTGGCGAGGTTCTGCGAATCAAATTGTATATCGTAATCCCTATCATGAATTACAGCAAAGGGTGCCTATTAAGCAGTTGTAACCATTTGAGGGGTAAAGGATATAAAAAATGCTCAGAATATCTGAGCATTTTTTGTGCTTACAAGCTTATTATTAAGCATTCTCCTTTTGTAAAACCCAGCGTCCATTACCTTGAATAATAAACTGTATTTGATGGTGAACAGATAGGGTTGAACGATGTCCTACACTGATAATAATTGTATCAGGTAAACTGTTTTTTAGTAGGCGATACATAGCATCTTCTAAGCCTTCATCTAGACTGGCACTGGCTTCATCTAAGAAAACAACTTTAGGTTTATGCAATAATATTCTTGCAAAGCTTAAACGTTGTTGCTCCCCTAAAGAAAGCACCCGAGTCCAATCTTCTGTTTCCATTAATTTATTGGCTAAATGTGCAAGCTGTACTTTTTCTAATAAAGAAGTCGCTTGTTTTATATCTACCTCATGAGGCACCTGAGTTGGATAATATAAAGCATCAATTAATTTTCCTTGTGGTAAATAAGGCTTTTGTGAAAGGAATAATGAGCTTTCTAATGGGCGATAAATATTACCTTTTGCATAAGGCCATAAACCAGCTAAAGATCTTAATAATGTTGTTTTTCCAATACCAGATTGACCTTGAATAAGTAAAGAATCTCCCGCTTTTAAGGATAAATTAATATTCTTTATTAAAGGTTGGTCGGTAGGTGTATTAATTGTAAGATTTTCTAAACAAACATTATGGTCTGTACCATGAATGGTACTCATAGGTTCTTTTTGGCTATGCTCAATGGCTTTTTCAAATCCGGTTAAACGATTTAAAATTGCACGATATGAGGTAAAGCTACTATAAGAGTTACGGTAAAAAGATAATGATGACTGTACGCGACCAAATGCTTGAGCAGTTTGTATTAAATCACCTAATTTAATTTGGCCGGCAAAATAGCGTCCAGCCTGAATAATAAAAGGAAAAATCACAGAAAGTTGTGAAATCGATACATTAAAACCAAAAAGTTTTAAACTACGGTAAATAATTTGCCATAAATTATCAATAACTTTGTCGAAATGATGTTTTAATTGGGTTGTTTCAGCTTTCTCACCACGGTAAAAGGCAATGCTTTCAGCATATTCTTTCACTCGAATAAGTGCATAACGATAGTTCGCATTTACCCATTCACTAGCAAAATTTAATTTAATTAATGGGCGTCCAATTTTAAAAGCAAGAACACTACTAATTAAGACATAAATAAAAACTAAGAAGACCATCGCATGTGGAATCTCAAATCCTAAAATTTGCATTGGACCAGAGAGATCCCATAACATTATGGTGAAAGCGACTAATGAAACTGTTGAAGAAATAATACCGGTAGCAAAACCTAAAGATTTTGAAATATAGTTAGTAATATCTTGGGCGATACGTTGGTCTGGATTGTCGAGCTGATCTGGACCATATTGTACTTTGTAATAGGCTTGATTATGGGTCCATTTTTGTAACATTTTATTATTCATCCAACGTCGCCAATGAATCTGAAAACTTTCAGAAATATAATAGGTGAGTAAAAAGTTAGCTACATTAATGGCGGCTAAAACGGCAAAAATTATCATTTGTTGCCAAAAAGCAGAGGCATTAACGGATTGTAATGAATCATACATAGCCTTATACCATTCAGTAACTAAAACATTGATACGTACCGTTAAAAGTTCAAAGAAAATAATTATCCAAAAATAAGCGAGAGGTTTGACACTATTTTTTAATGAAAAATAATCTTTTCCTAGTATCCAAAATTGTTTTCCCCATTGTGTGAATCGAGTAATTAAAGCAAGAAATAGTGAAAAAATCACCATAACAGAAAAAAAGTTCTTCACTATCCAAATCAAGGATTGTGTAATTTCATTTGTAAGTGACATATAAATATAAATAATTAGTGAGAAAAGTTCTCAATTCTAACAAAGTTAACCATAATTTGTTAAATTATTTTTTCATATGAGTATAAAAAATAACATTTTTTTTCAAATCATCGAATTTCAAACGATAAAATATTAAAAATTGTTATAATTTCACACAGTTTAATTTTATATGAGGTTCTTATGAGTAGTATTGCTATCACTATTAGCCTTCTTGCTTTAGCAGCCGTTATAGGTTTATGGATTGGAAGTTGGAAGATCCGAGGAGTAGGATTAGGCATCGGCGGGGTGTTATTTGGTGGCATTATTGTCGCCCATTTTACCAATCAATATCAAGTTCAACTGGATATGCATACCATGCATTTTATTCAGGAATTTGGCTTGATTTTATTTGTATATACCATTGGGATTCAAGTGGGGCCAGGGTTCTTTTCTTCTCTAAGAGAATCAGGATTAAAGCTTAATGGGTTAGCCTTTCTTATCGTTTTATTAGCAGCTCTTTGTGTCATTGTATTGTATAAAGTCGGTGCTATTCCATTAGATATTATCTTGGGTATTTATTCGGGTGCGGTAACGAATACGCCATCTTTAGGGGCAGGGCAACAAGTGCTGGCTGAACTAGGAATTACAGGGAAAACAGGCTCAATGGGGATGGCTTATGCAATGGCATATCCATTCGGTATTTGTGGTATTTTGTTAACTATGTGGTTGATTCGTTTAGTATTCAAAGTGAATGTAGATGCAGAAGCACGTCAGTTTCAAAAAGAGAGTGGTCAAGATAAAGACTTATTAGGTTCCCTTAATTTAAAAGTTTCTAATCCAAATATTAATGGTATTCCGTTAATGGATATTCCTGGATTCGATGAAGAGGGGGTAGTATGCTCTCGCTTAAGACGAGATGATCAAGTCAGTGTGCCACAAGAAGATACACCTATTTTTGTAGGGGATGTTTTACATCTTGTAGGTGAAGGCCCATCTTTAAGTAAAATGCGACTTGTTTTAGGTGAAGAAGTTGATGTTCCTAAGTCTCAATTAGCGGGTAATTTACGCTTTGAACGGGTAGTGGTTACCAATGAAAAAGTATTAGGTAAAAAAATTAAAGCATTAAAACTTCATCAAAAATATGGGGTGGTGATCACGCGTTTAAATCGTGCTGGGATTGATTTGGTACCAACACCTAGTGCAACATTGCAATTTGGTGATGTGTTACACATCGTAGGACAAGTGGATATGCTTGATAAAGCAATGGCAGTAATTGGTAATGCAAAACAAAAATTACAGCAAGTGCAAATGTTACCGGTATTTATTGGTATTGGTCTTGGGGTTTTATTAGGATCTATACCTTTCTATATTCCCGGTTTCCCTGTTGCGCTAAAATTAGGATTAGCTGGTGGTCCATTGGTTGTAGCTTTAATTTTGGCAAGAATTGGGAGTATCGGAAAGCTTTACTGGTTTATGCCACCAAGTGCAAACTTAGCATTAAGAGAAATCGGTATTGTATTATTCCTAGCTGTGGTTGGTTTAAAATCAGGGGGAAGCTTTATTGATACTTTAGTCAATGGATCTGGCTTAGAATGGATGGGCTATGGTTTAATTATCACCTTCTTACCATTAATGAGTGTGGCCATATTAGGGCGTTTGTATATGGGGTTAAATTATTTAACGTTATGTGGCTTACTTGCTGGTTCAATGACAGATCCACCAGCTTTAGCATTTGCCAATGCCATTAAAGAAGATAGCGGTGCATCAGCACTTTCTTATGCAACAGTTTATCCTCTTGTGATGTTCCTACGGATTATTTCACCACAGTTATTGGGAATTTTATTATGGTCCTTTATATAGAATAGGCCTTGAAGAATTAACCACCTTTTAAAATAATAAAAGGTGGTTTTTTAATTTATTACGTATATAAAAAAACCCAGCCTTAGCTGGGTTTTTGTCATCTGTGAAGCAAAGATTATTCTGCAACAACAACAACGTTTAATGAAGCAAATACTTCTGGGTGAAGTTGGAAGCGTACTTCGTGTTCACCAGTAGTACGGATAGGACCTGTAGATAGGCGAACTTCGCTTTTCGCTAATTCAATACCTGCATTAACTACAGCTTCTGCGATATCACGGTTAGTGATAGCACCGAATAAGCGACCTTCATCACCAGCTTTTGCTGCGATAGTGATAGTTGCTAATTCAGCTAATTTAGCCGCACGAGCTTGAGCTGCTGCTAATACTTCTGCTGCTTTTGCTTCAAGTTCAGCACGACGTGCTTCAAAATATTCAACATTAGCTGGTGTTGCCATAACTGCTTTTCCTTGTGGGATTAAGAAGTTACGAGCATAACCTGCTTTAACATTTACTTGGTCACCGATATTACCAAGGTGAGCCAATTTTTCTAAAAGAATTACTTGCATTTACTCTTCTCCTTAATTACTGATGGTTGTCAGTGTATGGAAGTAAAGCTAAGTAGCGAGCGCGTTTGATTGCACGAGCTAATTGGCGTTGGTACTTCGCACGAGTACCGGTAATACGGCTAGGGACAATTTTGCCGCTTTCTGAAATATAGTTCTTTAATGTAGCTACATCTTTATAATCGATTTCTGTTACATTTTCCGCTGTGAAACGGCAGAACTTACGACGACGGAAATAACGTGCCATTTGGCTATTCTCCTAATCAATAAATTCGACTTGCTCGGCATGTAAGACTAATTGGTATAACCCTTTTGATGTTTTATGAGAGTTAATAAAGCCAATAATCATTAAATTACAGCCGACCGTAATGCTTTGAGTTTTGTTAATTAATGGAAAACTACTAACTTGTACAGGCATTCTGCACCATACTTGACGTGAAAATTGACCTTCTTTTTGTTCAGAACGATGTTCTAATAAAAAATGGCAATGTTCAATACCGTTAGGGCTTTTTACTCGTTTAGGCTCATTGATCACTCGACCTATAAGAGACAAACGATTATTAATCATTCAAATTACTCTGCAGCATCCTCAGTAGTGTTGCTTTCAGCTGGAGCTGCAGAAACTTTACGTTCTTCTTTAGCTTTAGCCATTGGGGACGCTTCTGTTACGGCGTGCTTAGTACGAATAATTGCGTTACGAAGAACTGCGTCGTTGTAACGGAATGTTGTTTCTAGCTCGTCGATTACTTGTTGAGGCGCTTCTACATTCATTAACACATAATGTGCTTTATGTAATTTGTTAATTGGGTACGCTAATTGACGACGACCCCAATCTTCTAGACGATGAATTTGACCGCCAGCTTCTTTAATAGAACCTGTATAACGTTCAATCATCCCTGGTACTTGTTCGCTTTGGTCTGGATGAACCATAAAAACGATTTCGTAGTGACGCATTGCTGCTCCTTACGGGTTAATCAGCCTCCGACTTTAAGACCAGTCACCAATCTTGCGGAAGCAAGGAACGAAAATTAAAATGTGACTGTGAGCGGGAAATTATACAGAGTTATTTTTAAACCGCAAGATATAATTTCCCAGAATATAATGAAATTTTAGAGGGGTGAATTAAGGCAAGAATTTACATCCAAGCATCATTGCGAATAATGCCTACGGCAATACCTTCTATTTCAAAATTGGATTGTTCAGAAAGATCTACAATAATTGGGTCGAAGTCTTCATTTTCAGCGTGTAAATAAATTTTTGAACCTTGACGCATTAAACGTTTAACGGTGACTTCATCTTCAATTCTAGCAACCACAACCTGACCATTACGCACATCTTTTGTATGATGAACAGCAAGAATATCGCCATCAAGAATACCAATATTTTTCATAGACTGACCACGCACTCTTAAAAGAAAATCAGCAGATGGGTTAAATAAATGAGCATCAATTTTATATGTTGCTTCAATATGTTGTTGAGCTAAAATTGGTTCTCCAGCAGCCACCTGACCGATTAAAGGTAATCCATCGGTGTCTTCTTCAATAGGTGATTCTACTAATAAGCGTATGCCTCGAGAAACACCTGAAATAATTTCAATTACTCCTTTACGAGCGAGAGCTTTTAAGTGCTCTTCGGCGGCATTAGCGGAGCGAAAGCCTAATTCTTTGGCTATTTCCGCACGAGTAGGAGGCATCCCTGTCTCATCAATATGTTTTTTTAGAAGATCATAAACTTCTTGTTGGCGAGCTGTTAATGCTTTTTTGATTCCCATAAAGTACCCCACTGTTTTTTTATACAGAATAACTGGCATTATATACAGAAAATTGAGCCGTTTTCAATAAAAGTACCAATAAAGACTAACTTTTTTATGTAAAATAATGTAAATTAGCTTCAAAGAAAAATTTTATTTTATGGAAAAATTATGTCTGTAATTCTGAATCTTTATCGCCGAATACTGGCGCTCCCCCTTTCTTTCTTGGTGAAGAACAACCCAATTCCTCAGAATCCTATTGAAGAGTTGCATTTAGAAGTAGAACAACCAATTGTTTATGTTTTACCTTTCACATCTCAAACTGACTTTGTTATTTTTCGTCAAAATTGTTTAAGTGTTGGATTACCAGATCCAAAAGAAAAAAACCATATCAATGGCGTAACATTACCGCGTTATGTTTTCTTAGATAAAGGCGGTCGAATTTTTAAAAGTAAAGGTGCTAAAAAAGAAACAGTTAAGATCTTTAACCGATATCTTGAATTACACAAATCAGATCCTGATTTAAATGTTCAGCTTATTCCCGCTTCAGTATTATGGGGACGCTCTCCTGGTCATGAAGATTCATCAACCTTACCCAATTTACGCTTATTAAATGGATTGCAAAAAATGGTTGCGGCTATTTGGTTTGGGCGAGATACTTTTGTTCGTTTTTCTCAAGCGGTTTCATTACGTTATATGGCTGATGAATATGGTAGCGATGAACGCATTGCGTTGAAATTGGCGCGTGTGGCAAAAATTCACTTTTCTAAACAGCGTATTTCCGCAACAGGACCTCGCTTACCAAATCGTCAAGCAATGTTTAAAAAGCTACTGAATTCCCCTGAAATTTTAAACGCCATTGATGATGAGGTGAGAATTAATGGCTTAACGCCAGAGAAAGCGCGGAAAGAAGCTTATAAAATTTTAGATGAAATTGCCGCCAACGTGAATTATGAAGGCTTGCGTTTAGCTTCTCGTTTTTTACGTTGGTTATGGAATAAATTATATCAAGGTATTGATATTCAACATGCTGATCGTGTGCGTAAGTTAGCTTTGGATGGACATGAAATTGTTTATATTCCTTGTCATAGAAGTCATATTGATTATTTATTACTTTCTTATCTTCTTTATCATCAAGGTTTAGTACCGCCACATATTGCCGCGGGTATTAATTTAAACTTTTGGCCGATTGGTGGATTATTCCGTCGTGGTGGGGCTTTCTTTATTCGCCGAACTTTTAAAGGTAACCGTTTATATTCAACGATTTTCCGTAGTTATTTAGCTGAATTATTCCATCGAGGTTATTCTGTGGAATATTTCATAGAAGGTGGCCGTTCCAGAACTGGGCGTTTACTTGCACCTAAAACAGGAATGATGTCTATGACATTGCAAGCTTTACAGCAAGGTCAAACTCGTCAAATTTCTATTGTGCCAGTATATATTGGCTACGAACACGTATTAGAAGTGGATACTTATGCTAAAGAATTACGAGGTGCGGAAAAAGAGAAAGAAAATGCCGGCCTTGTGATCAGAGTAATTAAAAAATTACGTAATCTCGGTAAAGCCTATGTGAATTTTGGTGAGCCTATTACGTTAAGTAATTATTTAAATCAAAACTTCCCAGAGTGGAAAGAATACTCAGGTGAAGATCATCCTAGTTGGTTTAGCCCAGCGGTCAATGAAATTTCAAAACAAGTTATGGTGAATATCAATAATGCGGCAGCAGTAAATGCGATGAACTTAATTGGGACAGCATTATTATCATCACGTCAACGTGCTTTATCAAAAGAGCAAATGTTAGAACAATTAACTAGTTACCAATTATTTTTAGAAAATGTACCTTATTCTGCAGATATTATTTCACCGACAGATGATGCGGAACAAATGCTTGATCACGTGCTAACATTAGATAAAGTCGGTGTCTTACTTGAAAAAGATAATTTCGGTGAAATTGTAAGATTAAAACGTGATTCAGCAGTATTAATGACATATTACCGTAATAATATTCAACATATTTTTGTGTTACCGTCCTTGATTGCAAGTATTGTTTTACATTATGAGGCTATTCAAAAAGACTTAGTTTTAGATGCTGTTGAGAAGTTCTATCCATTCTTAAAATCAGAACTCTTTTTACATTTTTCAATGGAAGAATTAAAAGAACAAGTGAACAAAATTTTAGTAGAATTTGAAAATCAGCAATTAATTACATCAAATGCCAACTTTATTGCGATAAATAAATCAAGAGTAAGAAGTTTACAGCTTTGGGCATCAGGGGTCCGTGAAATTTTACAGCGTTACTATATTACGATTTGTATTTTACAAAAACACCCAGAAATTTCTCGCTTAGAGTTAGAAAAAGAAAGTCAATCAGTGGCTCATCGTTTATCTATTTTACACGGTATAAATGCCCCTGAATTCTTTGATAAAGCTGTATTTTCAAGCTTTATTTCTACTTTAAAAGAAGAAGGTTACATTAGTGTAGATGGGCAAGCCAATAGCAATAAATTGCATGAATTAGTGGCAATTTTAAATCAAATTATTTCTACGGAAGTGAGTATGACGATAAAAAGTGCGGTTGCGAAGTAGAGAATATTAAACATAAAAATAGCGATAAATTATTATCGCTATTTTTTTATTTGTTATATCAATTATTGATTAACTGAAGAATTTATCCTTTAATTCTTGTGCTTTTGCAATTTGTTTTGCATCTGCTTTTGCCGTCATTGGTTCACGACAATATCCAGCATCAACGCCATTAAGTTTTAACAATTCTTTAATGGTTAAATATAAACCATTTGCTAAGATGCCTTGAATTAAATCATTTGTGACAGTTTGTACTTTTCTTGCTTCAGCGAGTTTACCAGCTTGAGTTAATTCAAAAATTTCTCTTGCTCTTAAACCATTAACGTTAAAGGTTGAGCCAATCGCGCCATCCACACCTAATGCTACCGCAGGTAACATCATTTCATCAAAACCAGCCCAAATTAAATGCTCAGGATAGGCCGCTTTTAAACGTTCTAATAAGAAGAAATCGCCAGCGGTAAATTTCACACCTAATACTTTTGGGTTTTCGTATAATTCACCAAATTGGTCAATACTCATATTTACCCCTGTAAGGAAAGGAATGGAGTAAACAATCATATTATTACCAGTTTCAGCAATAATCGTATTGTAATAATGTTTAATTTCAGCAAAGCTAAATTTATAGTAGAAAGGTGTCACGGCAGAAAGACAGTCATAGCCAAGAGTGGTCGCATATTTACCAAGTTCAACGGCTTCTTTTAAGTTTACACTACCCACTTGGGCAATTAGCGCAATTTGGTCTTTGGCTTCATCTTTTGCAATGCGGAAGATTTCTTTTTTTTCTTCCGTAGAAAGCATAAAGTTTTCGCCAGTACTTCCACCAACATATAAACCATCTACTTTCATTTTATCAATATTATAACGAACAATTTCACGCAGACCTTTTTCGTTAATGCTACCATCTTCATTAAAAGAGACTAATAGGGCACTAAAAATACCTTTTAAGTTTTTCATTTTGATTCCTCAAATATTATTTTGCACGTTGTTCCATAATGACATTAACTGTTTTGGCTTTTTTCGCTGTTGCTTTTTCTTCACTAGCTTGAACGAGTAAAGTATAAATTAAGTCAATGACAAAAAGTTGGGATATTTTGGTCCCAATTGAATCCCCTTGTAGTTGGCCTTGCCGATTCCCATTGGTTAACACATAATCAGAAACTAGAGTAAGGGGAGAGCGTAAATTATGTGTAATTGCTACTGTAGTGGCGCCATTTTTTTTAGCAATGGTTAAAGCTTGGATAGTTTCTTTGGAATAACCAGAATGGCTAATACCAATAACCACGTCTTTTTTGGTCATTAATGCCGCTTGCATATACATAAAATGGTTATTTGAGGTGGCATCGACAGGAACGCCAATTCGCATTAATTTATATTTTGCATCTTCAGCGGTAACGCCTGAGGATCCGGCACCAAATAAATACACATTTTTAGCATGCTGGATAATTTTCACCACTTTTTCTAATTGTTTAAAATCAATTAAATTAATGGTTTCTTTTAAGACGTGATTAATGGAGTTTTCTAGTTTATTTGCGATACATTCCACATCATCATTTTTGGTGATATCGCTTTCTAATAATGAATTTGATTGTTTCTCTTTGGTTGCTAATTCAATGGATAAGCTAAGTTTAAAATCCGTAAACCCTTTAAAACCTAAGGTACGACAAAAACGAATAAATGTTGCTTCACCAACATCAAATTGTTTAGAAATTTCAGCAAGAGAGCATTGGCATAATAATTGTGGTGAAGAAAGAATTGTCGTCGCAATTCTTTTTTCTGTTTTTGTGAGACTATTATATAGTGCTCCTATGGTGTCCAAAATATTTCCACTGCTTACAGCCATCATTTTCCTCCTATTGCGTATTATTTACTGTAGATTTGAGTAAACTGAACGGAACTTTAACAACAAGTTTTTTAATTTGTTTATTTTTACCTTGATAATGACAACAAGGTTTATGTGGTTCATATGGAAAAAATACAGCAACCATTTTAGGGGATAATTTCACCACACTTTTATTTGGAATGTCATCAATAAGTTGATAATCATCATCTATATTGTATTCAGTATAGTCTGTGAGATTTGGAGTGTTTACCCCATATTCAATCCATTCTTCTCCTGAAATTAATATTTGAATATCCACAAATTGACGGTGCATTTCAGCTTTTTTTTCTGAAGAGAGGGTGGTTTCGGGGGTAAATACATTCATATAAATAGATTCATCAATTTGATGTGTACCACATTCTAATTGGATTAAATCTAATGTTTTCAAATAGTCGCATACATCGGCTAATACTTTAGGTAGATTATATTTAAAGTTAGACGATGTTAAATCAGTAACAATCATTTAGTTTCCTTTTTTTAAAGATTGTTGAGTGAGCCAATCAGCTGCACCAATTAAACCAGCATCATTACCAAATTGAGCCGCCTCAATTGGGCAATGATAAATACTTGGCATTTCTTGTAAAAATTTTTGTACTAAAGGTAAATAACCTTCAGCTAATCCAACACTGCCACCAACAACAACTTTTTGAACATCTAGACTGATCACCATATCGGCAATTAAATTAGCAATCGCTCTAGCACTGCGTTCTACTAGTAAAGTAGCATCTTGATTATGTTGTCTAAACTTAGCAAAAACATCCTTTGGAGAGCAAGGGGATTCCCAAGAATTTGTCGCCGCTTCAATAGCACGACCAGAAGCGATAGCTTCGACACATCCTTGTCGTCCACAACCGCAAATTGGCCCTTGAGGATCAGCTATGCTATGGCCAATATGACCAAGCACACCATTTGGGCCCGTTTCTAATTCTCCGTTCAGAATGATACCACCACCCACACCAGTGGAAACAGTAATAAAAACAAAATTTTGAATTTTATTTTTATCTTGTAATTTATATTCAGCACAAACAGCAGCCTGTACATCATTTAAAAGCCCAATGGGTTTATTTGTATGACGGGCTAAACTTTTTTGTAATGGAAAATCCGCCAATCCTCCTAAATTTTTAGGATTTAAGGCGGTTAAAATACCTTTATTAATTATGCCAGTTGAAGCGACGGCAATAGCATCAAATTGCCCTTTATATTGCTGCACAATATCAGCTAAGGTTTGATGCATTGCTTCGGTGACATTTTGTTGAGGGGTAGGAACTTGATGACGCTGATGAACTACACCGTCAATCACTAAAGCGGAGGCAATTTTAGTGCCTCCAATATCTAATGCCAAACAACGCATATTATGTACTCCTCGATTATTTTTGTGCAGATTTCACGGCATCTACAAACCAGCTAACAATATGTTCTAAACGAGTTAACGCGGAACCAACTGTCACGGAGTATGCACCGATTTCAATTGCTTTTTTTGCAAGTTCTGGAGAATTATAACGACCTTCGGCCATGACACGACAACCTGCAGCATGCATATCTTTTACTAGTTGGTAATCTGGTTCAAGAGGTGTTTCATTACCGGTATAACCAGACATTGTACTCCCCACAATATCAAATCCTAAAGATTGGCAATATAAAGCTTCTTCTAAATTAGAGCAATCAGCCATAGCTAAACAATTTTTCTGATGGATTCTTTTTACCGCATCTTCAATGGAAACAGGACGATGACGATTTGTCCCATCAACAGCAATAATATCTGCTCCAGCTTCTGCAAGATTATCAATATCTTCTAAGAATGGTGTGATACGAACAGGGCTATCTGGTAAATCACGTTTAACAATTCCAATAATTGGGACATTCACATTTGTTCTTGTTGCTTTTAAATTTTCAATTCCTTCAATTCGGATACCTGATGCTCCACCAATTACAGATGCTTGAGCCATTGCGGAGACAATTTCGGGTTTATCCATTGGCCCATCATCTACGGGTTGGCAGGAAGCAATTAAACCATATTTAATTTTTTCTAAAATAGCTTGATGAGATAGTCTTGACATAATTACTCCAGATATTCTGTTTTTTTGAAAGTTTACTTTTCACGCATAGATTAAACTCCTTGCAATAAAACTCAAGTAAGAAAATAAAAAATTTAGAGTTAGATCACAAAATGGAGGAAAGTTTCATTTTTAGACCTTGTTAATGGAGTAAAAATAAGTATGATACACCTGAGAGCAATATTTTAATGTCGTGCAGTTGTGAAATAAAATGCTCAAAACGGTATTAATATAGTTAATATTAGGAGTAGCGATGAAATTTTTTAATAAAATAGAAGAGTGGATCGGTGGTGTCCTCTTTTTAGCTATTTTTGCGATTCTTCTAGCTCAAATAATTGCGAGACAACTTTTTAATTCTCCATTTATGTGGAGCGAAGAATTAGCAAGATTATTATTTGTTTATGTTGGAATGCTTGGCATTAGTATGGGCATACGAACACAACAACATGTGTATATTGATTTTTTAACCAATTTAATGAATGAAAAAGTAAGACGGGTAGTGAATTCCTTTGTGCAGATTCTTATTTTTGTCAGTATTTTTCTGTTCTTTCACTTAGGCTTAAAAGTTTATCTTGATTCTACCTTTGAGATCGTTACTTTACATTTACCAGAGAAATGGCTATATGCTGCACTCCCTCTTATTTCCATTTTGATGTTTGTTCGATTTTTACAGGCGCAAACTGAAAATTATCAAAATAAACTCACCTATTTACCTGCAACATTCTTTTTTATTGCTGGTGTTATTTTATTAGCCATTTTATTCTTCCAACCTGAATGGTATCGCGTGTTACGCCTTACAAATTATGTTCGCTTAGGACACAATGCTGTTTATGTCGTTTTACTCGTTTGGTTGGTGATTATGTTCTTAGGAACGCCGGTTGGTTGGTCACTTTTTATTGCGACAATTCTTTATTTTTCAATGACACGTTGGCCAGTTGTAAATGCAGCTGCTCCAAAACTTACTGATAGCTTAAATAGCTTCCCATTGCTTTCTGTGCCTTTCTTTATTTTAACCGGTATTTTAATGAATACCGGGGGGATTACAGAGCGTATTTTTGATTTCGCCAAAGCCTTATTAGGCCATTATCGTGGTGGTATGGGTCATGTAAATATTGGGGCAAGTTTAATTTTCTCTGGAATGTCAGGCTCAGCTTTAGCAGATGCTGGTGGACTTGGCCAATTAGAAATTAAGGCAATGCGTGATGCGGGTTATGATGATGATACTTGCGGTGGAATTACAGCGGCTTCCTGTATTATTGGTCCATTAGTGCCACCAAGTATTGCAATGATTATTTATGGTGTAATTGCCAATGAATCTATTGCTAAATTATTTATTGCCGGTTTTGTTCCAGGGGTATTGGTTACCGTGGCATTAATGGTGATGAATTACTTTATTGCAAAAAAACGTAATTACCCAAGAACGCCAAAAGCGACTTTACAACAACGTTGTGATGCCTTTAAAAAAGCTATTTGGGCAGTATTAACGCCATTATTAATTATCGGCGGGATTTTTTCTGGCTTATTTACACCAACAGAGGCGGCAGTTATTGCAGCAACTTATTCCACCGTTATTGGGATGTTTGTGTATAAAGAATTAAATTTACAACGTTTCTTTAAAAGCTGTGTGGAAGCTATCGCCATTACAGGGGTAACCGTTTTAATGGTAATGACCGTCACCTTCTTCGGGGATATGATTGCGCGAGAAAGAGTGGCAATGCGTGTTGCAGATCTCTTTGTTTCATTTGCAGATACTCAGTTAATGGTTTTAGTAATGATCAATGGATTATTACTCTTCCTTGGAATGTTTATTGATGCCTTGGCATTACAGTTCTTAGTCTTGCCGATGTTGATCCCAATTGCACAACAATTTGGTATTGATTTAGTCTTCTTTGGCGTAATGACTACATTGAATATGATGGTGGGAATTTTAACACCACCAATGGGAATGGCATTATTTGTTGTGGCAAGGGTTGGAAATATGTCGGTGAGTACCGTAACAAAAGGGGTGCTACCTTTCTTAATCCCAATTTTTACCACCTTAATATTAATTACGATTTTCCCTGAAATTATTACATTTATTCCTAATTTATTATTATCTTAACCCTTAATAATAAATAGACAGAAAAGAGTTAAATTATTTGGCATTTTTACCATTTGATTTAGCTCTTTTCCTTTTTTATGGAGTTTTTTTTCAAAAAAACAATGGAAATATAAGGAATAAAGTCAATATAAATAAGCTGTTAATGAAATATATGAATTTTATTATTTTTTGGTTGAATTGTGATCGATCTCTCAGAAATGAAATATTACTTCATTTATTATAATGACGGCTTTTAGGATATAACGAGTATTTTTCCTGAATTGGCAATTTAATCCACACTTTTATCAACCTAATAGGAGCATGATAATGAAATTAAATAAGTTAGCCCTTGCTACTTTATGTGTAGGTATGTCAGCTTCAGTTTTTGCCGCTGATTACGACTTAAAATTTGGTATGGTTGCGGGCACCAGTTCTAATGAGTACAAAGCAGTAGAGTACTTTGCCAAAGAAGTAAAAGATAAATCAAACGGAAAAATTGAAATTGCGATTTTCCCTAGTGCTCAATTAGGCGATGATCGTTCTATGATCAAACAATTAAAAGACGGGGCACTTGATTTTACATTGGGTGAATCTGCTCGATTCCAAATTTTTTATCCTGAAGCAGAAGTATTTGCACTTCCTTATATGTTACCTAATTTTGATATTGCTAAAAAAGCAGTATTCGATACAAAATTTGGGAAAAATTTATTGAAAAAAATTAACTCTGAATTAGGGGTTACTGTCCTTGCTGATGCTTATAATGGTACGCGTGAAACCACATCTAATCGCCCAATTAATAGCATTAAAGATATGAAAGGGCTTAAATTACGTGTTCCTAATGCAGCAACCAATTTAGCTTTCGCAAAATATGCTGGCGCGACACCAACACCAATGGCGTTCTCAGAAGTTTATTTAGCATTACAAACAAATGCGGTTGATGGTGAAGAAAATCCATTACCAACAATTCAAGCTCAAAAATTCTATGAAGTGCAAAAATATTTAGCCTTTACTAATCATATTTTAAATGACCAACTTTATTTAGTAAGTAACTATACAATGGAAGATCTTCCTAAAAACTTACAAAAAGTGGTAAAAGATGCGGCAGTAAAAGCAGCTGAATATCATACAAAACTTTTCCAAGATGGTGAGAAAAACTTAGTATCTTTCTTTAAAGAAAAAGGTATGACGATTACGTATCCTGATTTAAAACCATTTAAAGCGGCCTTAAAACCATATTATCAAGTTTATATTGATAAAAATGGTAAAGTTGCGCAAGAAGCTGTCGATGAAATCGAAGCATTATCTAAATAAATAACCTATTCCCCTTTATCTTCTAGAAGGTAAAGGGGTTTCTTTTATTACCGCCAGTGCTGTATTCAAGACGGTTCATTCCATATTTTTATTTGATCGAGGTAAATTATGAAAAAAACGGTATTATCCACAGCGTTATTTACGGCCCTTGCAATGACTGCGTTTAACGCTCAAGCAAGTGAATATCCAGATATTCCAGAAGTGATTGCCGGTTCAGGAACAGGGACATTAGTGGGGGACACTTTATATGTGGGCTTAGGTTCTGGTTCTGATTTATTTTATGCGCTAGATTTAAAACAAAAAGACGCTAAATGGCAAGCATTACCAGCCTTTCCTGGTGGTGCACGTAATCAAGCTGTTGCAGCCGGCGTTGATGGTAAACTTTATGTATTTGGTGGTTTCCAAAATACAGAGGTTGCACCAAATCAAACAGCAAATGATGCTTATAGTTATGATCCAAAAACAAAAAGTTGGAGCAAATTAATTACTCGTTCGCCTTTTGGTACATCAGCGGGTACAAGTGCTGTGACTTACAAAGGGCAAATTTATTTTATCGGTGGCGTTAATCAAAATATTTGGGATGGCTTATTCCAAGATGCAAAAGCTGCTGGGGAAGAGGGTAAAAAGCAAGTATTTGATAAATACTTTAATTTATCCGCTTCTGATTTCTTCTTTAACGCTATTGTATTAAGCTATGATCCTAAAGCGAATACTTGGCACAACAAAGGCTATTTCCCATTTGGCGGGCGTGCAGGGGCTTCTGTAGCGGTTAAAGGAGATAAAATCTTAGTGGTGAATGGCGAAATTAAAGCCGGCCTTAGAACACCATCAACAGAATTAGGAACAATTGGAACCAAAGCCATTACTTGGAAAGCTTTAGGTGATTTACCCGCACCAAAAGGTGAAAAATCACAAGAAGGTATTGCAGGAGCAATGGGAGGATACAGTAATGGAACTTACATCATTACTGGTGGTGCCAACTTCCCAGGGGCAAGAGCAAATTATGCGAAAGGTATTATGGATGCTCATCGTACTGGTGGCTTGAAAAAAACTTACCATAGTGAAGTTTATGCGTTAAATAATAAAACAGGTAAATGGAGCGAAGTTGGTAAACTAGATCAAAATATTGGTTATGGTGTTGCAGTTTCTTACAATAATAAAGTGTTATTAATCGGTGGTAAAACTGATGGCAATAAAGCTTTAACTTCTGTTAAAACAATGAGTTATGATGGAAATAAATTAACCGTTGAATAATGCTGAAAGTGATAAAAAGTCCCAAAGGAATTTGGGACTTTTTTGTTGAGAAACGCTATTCATTAACACGTAATTGTTTTAAAAATGCCTGAGTACGTTCGTGCTGTGGGTTGTTAAATAGTTCTTGTGGGGAGCCTTGCTCGGCAATCACCCCTTTATCCATTACGACCACCGTATCTGCGACATCCATTGCAAATTTAATTTCGTGTGTCACCACGACCATTGTCCAACCTTCATTAGCTAAGGCTTTCATTGTGGTTAAAACATCTTGTACTAATTCTGGGTCAAGGGCGGAGGTTGGTTCATCAAAAAGCATTAAATCTGGTTTAATGGCTAATGCACGTGCAATACCTACACGTTGTTGTTGGCCACCAGAAAGTTGGTAAGGATAAAGATCTTGCTGAGCTTGTAGTCCAACTTTTTGTAATAAGGCTTCTGCTTCTTGGCGTACAATTTTAGGGTCCCTTTTTTGAACCTGGATAGGGCCTTCCATAATATTTTGAATAGCCGTTTTATTCGGAAATAAATTGTACTGTTGAAATACCATGCCAGATTTACGGCGTAAACTAATAATCTCTTTTGAGCTATATTTTTTCGTAAAATCAATGAAAAAAGGCTCGGCATTATTAAATTCAATGGTGCCTTTTTCCGGAATTTCTAAGGCATTTAAACAGCGTAAAAATGTTGTTTTACCAGAGCCAGAAGGGCCAAGAATCACTACTACTTGGCCTTTTTCAATATTAAGATCAATCCCTTTTAAAATGGCATTATTGCCAAAGGTTTTATGGATATTTTGAATTTTGATCATTATTTTATTCCTTTATTAATGGGCTACGCTATGGTTTAAGCGTTTTTCAATACGTGCTTGAATAACAAATAAAATAAAGCAGAAACACCAATAAATTGCCGCCGCTTCAATGTAAATTGGTAAAAAGTCATAGGACATATTTGCCATTTGTTGAGCAACGCGGAACATTTCGGTTACCGTCACCACAGAAGCCAAGGAGGTATCTTTAAATAAGCCAATAAAAGTATTACTTAAAGGCGGTACGGCAACACGCACGGCTTGTGGCGCAATAATACGACGGAAAGTTTGCATATAGGTCATACCAATACTGTAACCGGCTTCCCATTGCCCTTTTGGTACCGATTGAATGGCCGCACGCACTGTTTCAGAACCATAGGCACCAATATTTAAAGAAAAACCAATAATGGCAGCAGGAATAGGATCAATAAAGATCCCCAATGCCGGTAAGCCATAAAAAACAATGGTAATTTGAACCAGCATTGGTGTGCCACGAATAATGGAAATATAGATTTTGACGATCAAAAGAAAAATACGATGTAGCCAGCTTTTTACCGGCGTTACACGAACTAAAGCCACGCCAACCGCAAGGATCATTCCTAAAATAAAAGAAATTATTGCCAAGGGAATAGACACTAAAAATGCCGCTTTTAGCATCGGCCAAAATGCATCAATAACGAGGCCAACGCGGGCCTCATTCATAAAAGGTAAAGAAAGAAGTAAATTATTTAACACTGATATCTCTTCCAAAGAATTGCTCACCAAGTTTTTTCAAGGTGCCATCTTGTTTTAACGCCAAGATAGCAGCATTAATTTTATTTAATGCTTCCGTTTGATCTTTATTTAAAATTAAGCCTGCGCCTTTTTTATTTGGCGATTCCCATACAATTTTGAAGCCAGAATTTGGGTATTTTTTTAAATAATCTAATAAGGCTAATGAATCATTAAAGGTTACATCGGCACGATGTTGTTTAATTAATAAAAGAGACTGTGCAAGGCCATCAACAGGGACTATTTCAGCTTTGTATTTTAATGCTAATTCACCGTAGTTTGAGCTTAAAGTTTGGGCGGCTTTTCGACCTTTTACATCTTCAACAGAATTTATTTTATTTTCATTTTGGCGAGCAACTAATAAAGCACCAGACCAATTGTAAGGTTCTGATTTATCGAAGGTTGCTTGGCGTTTTTTAGTGGTTAAAGCCACTTGATTAGCAACCATATCAAAACGACCAGCTTTTAAACCAGCTAACATTGCATCCCATTGGGTTTCTTTAAAATCAACTTTAACACCGAGTTTTTTTGCAACAGCACGTGTCACTTCTACATCGTAACCGGTAAGCTCACCTTTATTATTATGGTAAGTGAAAGGGGCATAGGTTCCTTCCGTGCCTACAGTGATGGTGCCATGCTGATTAATTCGTTCTAACAAAGTGTCAGCAAATGTATTTTGACTTAATAATAAACTTGCCACTAAGCATAAGGATAATTTTTTAAACATAAATAATTACTCCATAGTTACAGTATGAGAAAAGAGGCGTAGAGTTTAAAAGAAAAAAAATTAATAACTAAATAACTTATCGACATAAGTTATAAACAGTGTTATTTAGTCTGTTAGAATTTGATGTAATGGCTGATCCCAAGGATTTACAGGAAGAGAAGGTAATTTTTGCCAGGAATAAGCTAACCCAATGGGTAAAAAAGATTTTTGTTGCCAATTTTGTAAGGTGCGATCATAAAAGCCTCCTCCCATTCCTAGGCGATTATTTTGCTCATCAAAGGCCACAAGAGGAGTGAAAATAATATCAAGTTCATTTAAAGGAATAATATTTTGCACCTGTAATTTAGGCTCTAAAATGCCAAATTTATTTACGATCATTTGCGTGTTAGGGGTATAAGCAAGAAAAAGAAGATGCCCCTTCACAAAAGGATGCAGTACTGGGAGAAAAACGTTTTTCTTTAATTGCCACAATTGCTGGATAATTTCTTGAGTAGAAATTTCACCATCAAAGGTAAGATATAAAGCAATATTTTTAGCTTGTTGCTGTTGAATAAAAGCCAAAGTTTTTGCCGTAATTTTTTGTTGTGATTTTTGATATGTATCAGGAGATAAATGCTGTCTTTGGCGACGCATATATTGACGAATTTCTTTAGGGGAGGCATTTGAAAGCATATTATTTAGAAATGTAATAAATAAGAATACCCGGAGATGCCGCTACGAATGGTCGGTCCTTGAACCCTTGGGTTCAAAGGAGTTAATACCATTATTTTCAGGTTTCTTGCATCAGGGTGAAAACACCAAGACAAGCATACACACCAATAATTTTAATTAACTCATAAAGTTTTAAGTATCGGCTCAGGGACGTAATTCGCAAGCGTACACCCCAGGAAATCTGTACCAATAATACTATCTTAAAATTAGTTTAATGACTAGTTTAATTTAAATAATTTATTAAAAATTTACATTTCTGCAATTTCTACGTTGGCTTTTTGAGCAAGAATACCTTCAAGAGAATGATCGAGTTGTTGAATTCGTTGAGCAACTACATCTTCAACCATTTTGGTTTTTTGTTGTTCTTGCATTAATTCATAACTTAAGTTTAATGCAACGATAGATAAAACTTTCTCAACATTTAAAAGACCAGTACGTTCTTTCATTTTGGTAACACGTTCATCGAGCACCAGTGCCGCTTGACGTAAAAACTCATGTTGATCTTCTGGACATTTTAAACGTAAAGATTGTCCTAAGACAGAGACTTCGACAGTTGTAGTTGACATATTTACTCCACTAACGCAAATAATAAAAGCTAAATGATTTCTGTATTATGCCATAGTAACTTGGCTACGTCATAAAAAAACATTGCTTTCTTTGTCGTCATTGGCGAAGGGTGATAAACTAACGTAAATTTTTAATCAAGGAACAATAATGAAATCAACCGCTATTACTTATTCTGATTTAAATCAATCACTTAAAACTAACCAAATTCCATTAACCGCGGCGGAATTACAAGGTTTTTTAGCAGGATTAGTTTGTGGAGGCGTTCAAGAATCAAATTGGCAACCTCTTCTTTTTCAATTTACCAATGATAATCATGCCTATCCGACAGTTTTATTAGAAAAAGTGTCAATGTTATTTACACAATGTCAGAAGAATTTAGCCGATATGGAAGGATTTAATTTTCAATTATTATTACCTGAAGATAATGTTTTTGTAGAGGCTGATGGGCTTTCGGAATGGATTAATCATTTCTTACTTGGATTAGGCTTAATGCAGCCAAATTTAGGCAAAGAAAAAAATGAAATAGGTGAGGCCATTGATGACTTACAAAATATTGCACAATTAGGTTATGATGAAGAGGATAACAAAGATGAGTTACAAGCCGCATTAGAAGAACTTATTGAATATGTAAGAGCAGTGGCGGCTTTATTTTTTGCTCATTTTTCTACATCACAAGAGAATTCAACCCAGTTACATTAATCATTTGTTATATAAGGAGAGTTATTATGGACTTAGCTTATTTAGCACAAATTCCAGTATCAGAATTTGTTGAACGTCGTCAAAAAGTATTGGCACAAATGGAAGATAATAGCGTTGCTATTATTTTTTCTGCCACAGAACAGGTAAGAAATAATGATTGTACTTACCCATTTCGCCAAGACAGTTATTTTTGGTATTTAACCGGTTTTAATGAGCCGAATTCAGCCTTAGTTTTAATTAAAAAGAACAATCAAACAGAAAGCCTTATTTTCGTGCGTCCATCAGATCCTTTAATGGAAACTTGGAATGGTAAAAGACTCGGGGTAGCACAAGCCCCTGCAACATTATCTATTGATAAAGCTTTTGAGATTGATGATTTTACTCTTCAAATGAAAGATATTTTACCGAATATCAATAATCTTTACCTTAAACCTAATCAACAGCCATGGGCTCAAAAATTAGAAGATTTTTGTTCCGATCTAGTTGATGGAGAACATATTTTTAACTGGGCGGTAATTTTAGATGAAATGCGTTTATTTAAATCTAAAAATGAAATTGCCTTAATGCAACAAGCGGGGCAAATTTCCGCATTTGGACATATGAGAGCGATGCGAGAAACTCGCCCTAATCGCTTTGAATATGAAATTGAAAGTGAAATATTACATGAGTTTAATCGTTTCGGTGCACGTTATGCTTCTTATAACAGCATCGTTGCTGGTGGTGAAAATGCTTGTATCTTACATTACGTAGAAAACGACCAACCGTTACAAGATGGGGATTTATTATTAATTGATGCAGGTTGCGAATTTGCAATGTATGCCGGCGATATTAGCCGAACTTTCCCAATTAATGGTAAATTTAGCCCGGCACAACGAGAAGTATATGAAATCGTACTAGCGGCACAAAAACGCGCCATTGAATTATTGGTTGCGGGCAACAGCATTAAAGAAGTTAATGATGTTGTGGTACGCATTAAAGTGGAAGGCTTAGTTCGTCTTGGTATTTTAAAAGGTGACGTTGATGAATTAATTGCCACAGAAGCTTATAAACCATTTTATTTACACGGCTTAGGCCACTGGCTTGGATTAGATGTACACGATGTGGGCAGTTATTCAAGTGAAAGTTTAAATGGCGATCGTAATAGTCGCAACCGTAATCGCCCATTAGAACCAGGAATGGTACTCACGGTTGAGCCAGGTTTATATATTTCCTCAAAATATGATGTACCAGAAAAATATAAAGGCATTGGTATTCGCATTGAAGACAATATTTTAATTACCGAAAATGGCAATAAAAATTTAACAAGTGCAGTGCCAAAAGAAATGGATGAAATAGAAAAATTAATGGCGGAGAAATAATGCAAAAAGCATACGATATCGTGATTGTTGGTGGTGCAATGGCTGGCGTAACGGCCGCCATTTCTCTTCATGATCAAACTAAGGGTAAGTTAAAGATCGCAATTTTAGAGCGACAAGCACCACAACAGCATCAAAATGCAGGTTTTGATGCAAGAGCAATTGCCTTATCGGCAGGAAGTTGCCAACGTTTTGCCCAAATTAACGCCTCGGATGGTGAAAATTTATGGGATAAAATCAAAGGGGAGGCAACGCCTATTGATCAAATTCATGTTTCTGATCAAGGGCATTTTGGTATGCTCCAATTTAGCAAAGAAGAATTTAAGCTAGAGCACTTAGGTGCCGTAGTGGAATTGGCGAAAGTAGGAAATAGCTTCATTAAAGTCATTGAGCAATGTGAAAATATCGATTATCTCGCCCCTGTTGAAATTGAGAATATTGATATTCAAGAGTCTAAAGTCACATTAAAACTGAAAGATCAGGGCATCTTAGAAACGCAATTATTAATAGGTGCAGATGGCACATTTTCACAGGTGGCAAAATCTGCGGGTATTAGCCAAGAAATTTTAACGGAATATGGGCAAACAGCAATTATCACCAATGTGCTGGTTCAAGCACCACATAAGGGAAGAGCCTTTGAACGCTTTACGTCTCATGGGCCCGTGGCCTTATTACCAATGGCTGATAATTTAATGTCATTGGTTTGGTGTGTTAAAGATCCTGAACATATTATGAGCTTAGATGAAGAGGCGTTTCTTGCTGAATTACAAAAAGAATTTGGTTGGCGTTTAGGGCGAATGAAACAATGTGGGGAACGTTTTGCTTACCCGCTGAATTTATATTGCGCCAGTCAACGTATTCAACATCGAGTAGCCTTAATTGGTAATGCTGTACAAACCTTGCACCCTATTGCGGGGCAAGGTTTTAATCTTGGTATTCGTGATGTCACTGCGTTGGTTAAAGTTGTGGCAGAAGGATTTAATGCCGGCCAAGATTTTGCCAGTTACCAATGGCTCCAACGTTATGCGGATATACGCACAAAAGATCAAGACAATATTATTACATTAACCAATGGATTAGTGGCTATTTTTGCCAATGATCTTCTACCATTACAAGGCGCACGTAATATTGGTTTATTTACTTTAGCTAACTGCAGTTTATTGCGTAAAGAATTTGCAAAGCCAACATTAGGTTGGGTTTAAGTCATACTTTTAAGGAAAACAAATGAAACAATTTGATTTAACAATTATTGGTGGGGGAATGGTCGGTCTTGCTTTAGCAGCATTATTAAAAGAAAGTGACTTACATATTGCCGTTATTGAAGCATTTCCCCCAACAACGCCAGAATCAGAAATAACTTGCCGAGTGAGTGCCTTAAATATTGCCAGTGAAAAATTACTCGATAAATTAGGAGTATGGCAAGCATTAAAAAGCCTAAGAGCAACCCCTTACGATAAAATGGACGTATGGGAAAAAGACAGTTTCGCCAATATTCAAATGGCGCCAGAAGCCTTTGGTTTAACGCACTTAGGCCACATTGCAGAAAATCATCTCATACAAAAAGTATTATGGGATAAAGTATCGCAACAAGAAAATGTAGAAATTATCACCACCTTACCAAAACGCCTCGATCGCAATGCCGATAATGCTATTTTAACCTTAGAAAATAACGAACTTATTGTCAGCAAATTGATTGTTGGTGCCGATGGTGCGAATTCTTGGACCCGTCAACAAGTGGGCATTCCTGTGACTTATCGCGACTATGGCCACCACGCTTTTGTGTGTAACGTACAAACAGCGGAGCCACATCAAAACTGTGCTCGTCAAATTTTTAGTCCAGAAAGTATTCTCGCTTTTTTACCTTTACACGAACAAAATTTAAGTTCTATTGTGTGGTCACAGCCACAAAAAGAGGCAGAGCGTTTAGTTGAAATGGATGCTGAGAATTTTAATAAAGAATTAGCGGTAGCTTTTGATAATCGCTTAGGTACTTGTGAAGTAGTAGGAGAGCGTAAAGCTATTAAATTAACAGCCCGTTACGCCCGTAATTTTGCCCAATCAAGAATTGCCTTAGTGGGCGATGCGGCTCATACCATTCATCCGCTAGCAGGCTTAGGGGTAAATTTAGGTTTTCAAGATGCCGTGGGGTTAGCCCAAAATATTCAAGAAAATTTAAAAAATCATTGCGATATTGGTGAATACCGTTATTTACGCCCATTTGAACGTCAACGTAAAGTAGAAGCCGTAAAAATGCTCGCCTCAATGCAAGGTTTAAAAAGCTTATTTGCCGGTAATCATCCCGTTAAAAAATTCATTCGAGGAGTTGGGCTTTCTACAACCAATAAATTAAGTATTGTGAAAAATTTATTAATGAAACAAGGTTTAGGCATTTAATGCAACTTAATCCACAGCAACAACAAGCCGTTGAGGCAGCCACAGGTGCTTGCCTCGTATTAGCAGGGGCCGGATCAGGTAAAACAAGGGTAATTATCAACAAAATTGCCCACTTAATTGAGCGTAATTATTATCGACCTCATCACATTGCGGCGGTTACCTTCACCAATAAAGCGGCTCGAGAAATGAAAGAGCGTGTGGCCCAATCAATTGGGAAAGAATACAGTCGAGGCTTAAGGGTCTCGACTTTTCACACCTTAGGGTTTGACATTATTAAAGCGGAATATAAAAAGCTTGGTTTTAAAAGTAATATGACATTACTCGATGATCGAGATCAGTTAATGTTATTAAAAGAGCTTACAGCGGATCTTCTCAAAGAAGATCGGGATCTCCTGCGGGAATTAATGAGCTATATTTCCAACTGTAAAAATGATCTTATTTTGCCCGTGCAAGCTAAAACACGAGCAAGGGATCAAAAACAAAGCACCTTTGCCAACTGTTACGAACGTTATAGTAAACAAATTCGTGCTTATAATGCCCTAGATTTTGATGATCTTATTATGTTGCCAACTCTCTTATTTAAACAAGATGAAGAGGCTCGCCAAAAATGGCAGCAGAAAATCCAATATTTATTAGTGGATGAATATCAAGATACCAACACTAGCCAATATGAATTGATCAAATTAATTGTTGGCAAGCAAGGTAATTTTACTGTGGTGGGGGATGACGACCAATCCATTTATTCTTGGCGCGGTGCACGTCCACAAAATATGGTGCGTTTAAAACAAGATTTCCCAGATTTAACCGTCATTAAATTGGAACAAAATTACCGCTCCAGCCAACGCATTTTACATTGTGCCAATATTTTAATTGCCAATAATGATCACGTTTTTGATAAAAAACTTTTTTCTACCTTAGAGAAAGGGGAAAAGCTTCAAATTATTGAAGCTAAAAATGAAGAAGACGAAGCGGAAAGAGTGGTGGCAGAATTAATTGCCCATCGCTTTATGCAACATACTCGCTACAAAGATTACGCCATTTTATATCGTGGCAATCACCAAGCACGCTTATTTGAAAAAATCTTAGTACAAAACCGCATACCCTATAAAATTTCAGGGGGAACCTCATTTTTTGCACGAGCAGAAGTGAAGGATATTATGGCCTATTTAAGGGTATTAATTAATCAAGATGATGATGCCGCCTTATTACGTATTATCAACACCCCAAAACGAGAAATAGGCATCACCACCTTAGAAAAAGTGGGCACCCTCGCCAAAGAAAAACACATAAGTTTATTTGAGGCTATTTTCGACCATGAACTGATTCAACGTTTAACGCCACGGGCTTATACCGCAATACAAAAATTTGCCCGTTGGATGGTGGAGCTTAGTGATGCATTACTTAGAGAAGAGCCTGTTGATGTTATTCGCCGAATGTTAAGTCAAATTCAATATGAAGAATACTTATATGAATATGCTAACAGCCCTAAAATGGCAGAAATGCAAGCTCGTAACGTAGAAACGCTGTTTGGCTGGGTAAATCAAATGCTCAAAGGCGACGAGTATAATGACCCGATAACCTTAAACCAAGCAGTAGCACAGCTCACCTTACGGGATATGTTAGAGCGATCTGAAGAAGATGAAAGTGCCGACCAAGTTCAGCTAATGACATTGCACGCATCAAAAGGATTAGAGTTTCCTCATGTATTCCTAGTAGGAATGGAAGAAAATCTTCTACCTCACCAAGTAAGTATTGATGAAGACAACGTAGATGAAGAACGCCGCCTCGCTTACGTGGGTATTACCCGTGCTCAAAAAAGTTTAACCTTTTCTCTCTGTAAAGAACGCTGGCAATTTGGCGAAGCCTTTCGCCCAGAGCCAAGTCGTTTTCTGTTAGAGTTACCGGCGGATGATATCCAATGGGAAAGAGATAAACCCGTTATTTCAGAAGAAAAAAAACAACAGGTTACCCAGCAAGGATTTGCCAGCTTAAGGGCAGCCTTGGGCAAAAAATAATTAATTTGTTAATTAAAACAACAAAGTGGGCGTAAAATACGCAACTAAATAATTTTTCTTAAAAAACTATTTGACTTATTTTCAGAAAACCGTATTATACGCCCCACAAACAAACGACGGTGAGATGGCCGAGAGGCTGAAGGCGCTCCCCTGCTAAGGGAGTATGGGGTCAAAAACTCCATCGAGGGTTCGAATCCCTCTCTCACCGCCATTGTTCAAAATGAAATGCACCCATAGCTCAATTGGATAGAGTACTCGGCTACGAACCGAGCGGTTAGAGGTTCGACTCCTCTTGGGTGCACCATTTCATTTTTAAAAGATTTCAAACTGCACCCATAGCTCAATTGGATAGAGTACTCGGCTACGAACCGAGCGGTTAGAGGTTCGACTCCTCTTGGGTGCACCATTTTAAATTTCTAAATTCTTCTTATTAATAATTTCACAAAATATTATTTATTGTTATTTACAATATTATTCTCAATATAATTTTTTCCTATTAAGTCACCTAATAAATAACCTATCAAAATTGTTTTTTTTTTGTACAATTACGCCTGCTTATTTAGCATAATTTTTTAACTATGAGAGGAATTTAAAATGAAAAAATTATTACTCGTTTTAGCAGGAACTGTGTTATTAACCGCTTGTGATGATACACCAAATATTGTTGGTAAATACGAGAGTGCGGATAATAACAAAGAGTTATATGCGAGAGTGGAGCAATCACCAAAAGACAAAGAAGAATTTAGAATAAAAGGTACATTTATTTGTAAAACACCTTTTGCTGGTATTACTAAACTTCACCACTCATTTATCTTCAATTTAAAAGACAATAAATTAATTGAAACACATTCTAATGAAGAAAAAGTAATAGCCACATTTAACGATGGTAAAATTTCTATGAATCCTGAAATTTCACATTGTAAAGGTGAATATAAAAAAGTTAATTAATAAAAAGCTATTTAAAAACTCACTCATTTTTTAGTGAGTTTTTTTTAACTATTCAAGTTGTTTTTTTTTGTACAATTACGCCTGCTTATTTAGCATAATTTTTTAACTATGAGAGGAATTTAAAATGAAAAAATTATTACTCGTTTTAGCAGGAACTGTGTTATTAACCGCTTGTGGTGATAAACAATATACCGTAGATGATTTTGTAAAAGATAAAGATTTAAGAACTGAATTTATTAAAAAATGTAAGAATGGTGAATTAGATAGAGAAAAAGATTTAAATTGTAAAAATGCATCGAGAGCTCAATTAAGAGCAGTTTGGAAAGATCATGAAATAAAATCATTTTTATAAAAACAAACCCGCTAATAAGCGGGTTTTTTTATGCGAAAACTTAAAGAAAATTAAGCTTTAAAATCTTTCGCTAAACAAGGTTGAATATGGTTTAAGATAGCTTTTACTAAACGAGGAGCCGCAGCTACAACGTGACCTTGCGTTAAATAATGATGATCACCATTGAAGTCACAAACTAAACCGCCAGCTTCACGTACGATTAATTCACCCGCAGCGATATCCCAAGCTTTGATACCCATTTCAAAATAACCATCAACACGGTTGGCGGCGGTATAACATAAATCTAGGGCTGCAGAACCTGTACGACGGAAGTCAGCACATTGCGCAGAAAGATTATTCATCATAGCGAATTGTGTCGGCATTAAAGATTTTTTCTTGAATGGGAAACCTGTTGCGAGAATTTTGCCATCTAATTCACGGGCATTTTCTACACGTAAACGGTTGTCATTGATTTTTGCACCTTTACCACGCACCGCACTGAATAATTCATTACAAATTGGATCGTAAACCACGCCAACTTCCGTACGGCCTTTAACGCGAATAGCAATAGAAACAGCGAAATGTGGGAAACCTTTAACAAAGTTTGTGGTACCATCGAGTGGATCAATAATCCATTGAATATCACTATTTTCACCTTCTAATACGCCACTTTCTTCAGTAATGATACTGTGATCTGGATAAGAAGTTTTAATAATTTCGATAATAGCCGCTTCTGCTGCTTTATCAAAGTTAGTTACGAAATCGTTTTCACTTTTTTTCATTGTTTCGATTTCATCACGACGTTCATAACCTTTAGCAATAATATTGCCCGCTCTTCGCGCCGCACGAATAGCGATATTTAACATTGGATTCATTTTTTCACCCGATTTTAAAGAACATTTTGAAAGAGGCAGAATTATAGAGAATTTTTAGGCAAAAGGCGAGATAAATTTATTTTTTGTTGTAAATTCTGTATAAAATTGAGGCATTTTAATTGTATTTTTGTGATTAGAATAATCCGCCATTTTCCGCTATAATCCCCGCATTATTTTATCTAATCATTGAGTATCTTATGGCCAAAATTCCTGAAAATCCCCTCGTTTTAATTGACGGTTCTTCTTATTTATATCGTGCATTTCACGCCTGCCCACCTTTTACCAATGCTCTTGGTGAACCAACCGGTGCAATGTTTGGGGTGTTAAATATGTTGCGCAGCTTAATTGCCCAAGTAAAACCTGCCCGTATTGCCGTGGTGTTTGATGCCAAAGGGAAAACCTTCCGTGATGAATTATTTGCCGATTATAAATCCCACCGCCCACCAATGCCTGATGATTTACGCTTACAAATTGAACCTTTGCACAAGATTATTCGCTGCTTAGGTTTGCCGTTGTTGGTGATTGATGGAGTGGAAGCGGATGATGTCATTGGCACCCTCGCCAAAGAAGCCTCCGCTCAAGGACAAGCTGTCTTAATCAGTACTGGTGATAAAGATATGGCACAGTTGGTAAATGAAAATATTACACTTATTAATACAATGAATAATACTGTGTTAGATTCTGCCGGCGTAGTGGAAAAATACGGCATTCCGCCAGAATTAATTATCGATTTCTTAGCCTTAATGGGGGATAAATCCGATAATATTCCCGGCGTACCAGGCGTTGGGGAAAAAACGGCCTTAGGATTATTGCAAGGTATTGGCAGCTTAGAGAAAATTTATGCCAATCTTGACGAGGTGGCGGGCTTGCCAATTCGTGGTGCCAAAAAATTAGGGGAAAAATTACTAAACGCCAAAGCAGAAGCGGATCTTTCTTATTTATTGGCGACCATTAAAACTGATGTTGAATTGGATATTCAGGAATCAAATTTAACTTTCCAAACGCCCGATTTTGTTGAAGCAGAAAAATTATTTGCACATTACAATTTCAAACAGCTTAATGCTTGGAAAAAACTGTTAGATCCTAGTCAAGATCCAACAGAAACATTCCGCGCACAAGAGAACAATGCCTCAGCCAATTTAAATCAACAGTTAGAAAATGCCGACGAAATACAAGAAAAAGTAGAATTAAAACAAAATTATAGCTGTATTTTAACGATGGAAGATCTTAAAAAATGGGGTAAAAAACTTACGCAAGCCGGTGAATTTGCCTTTGATACGGAAACCGATGGTTTAAATTATATGGCGGCGAATTTAGTGGGAATGTCCTTTGCCTTAGCTGATGGTGAAGCGGCTTATTTACCATTAAAACATCAAGGAATGGGTGGGGTGGAACAAATTGATTTTGATACTGCTTTAAGCTATATGAAACCTATTTTAGAAAATCCTACTATTGGTAAAATTGGGCAAAATTTAAAATTTGATTTAAATATCCTTGCCCGTTATCAAATCAACCTACAAGGTATCACTCAAGATACTTTACTGGAATCCTACGCCCTTGACAGCACAGGTCGCCATAATATGGATGATCTTGCTCAGCGTTATTTAGGCCATAAAACCATTACTTTTGAAGACATTGCCGGCAAAGGAAAATCACAATTAACCTTTGATCAAATTCCCCTAGAAACAGCCACAGAATATGCCGCCGAAGATGCGGAAGTAACTATGGCCTTACATCAAGTTTTCACGAAAAAATTTGCCCAACAACCGGCGTTACAAAAAGTATATCAAGATATTGAACTGCCATTGTTAACGGTGTTAGCCACAATGGAACGTAACGGGGTGTTAATTGATTGCGATGCCTTATTTGCCCAGTCCACAGAAATTACCTGTCGATTAGCAGAAATTGAGCAGCAAGCTTATGAATTAGCAGGCGAAAGTTTTAATTTAGCTTCACCAAAACAATTACAATATATTTTATTTGAAAAACTTGGCTTACGCGTAGTGAAGAAAACCCCAAAAGGGGCACCTTCAACGAATGAAGAAGTGTTAGAAACCTTAGCCTTAGAACACGATCTGCCAAGATTATTGGTAGAACATCGTGGTTTAAGCAAATTAAAATCCACTTATACAGATAAATTGCCACAAATGGTGGATCCTGTTACTGGGCGTTTACATACTTCTTACCATCAAGCGGTCACGACAACAGGGCGTTTATCTTCAAGTGATCCTAACTTACAAAATATTCCAATTCGTAATGAAGAAGGTCGCCGTATTCGCCAAGCCTTTATTGCACAAGAAGGTTTTGACATAATGGCCGCCGATTATTCACAAATTGAATTACGCATTATGGCCCATTTATCTGGTGATGAAGGTTTAATCCAAGCTTTCCAAGCGGGTAAAGATATTCACCGTGCAACAGCTTCTGAAATTTTTGGCGTTCCATTAGAAGAGGTGACAACAGATCAACGTCGTGGTGCAAAAGCCATTAACTTTGGCTTAATTTATGGAATGAGTGCTTTTGGTTTAGCAAATCAATTAAATATTAGTCGCAGCGCTGCTCAAAGTTATATTAATTTATATTTTGCACGTTATCCAAAAGTACAAAGTTTTATGCAAAATATTCAAGAAAAAGCCAAAGAGCAAGGCTATGTTGAAACCTTATTTGGTCGCCGCTTATATTTACCAGAATTAAAATCACGCAATGCGATGCAGCGTAAGGGAGCTGAACGCCTTGCAATTAACGCACCAATGCAAGGCACCGCGGCAGATATTATTAAATTAGCGATGATTGAAATTCAAAAGGAAATTCAAGCAGATGATAATATTCAAATGATTATGCAAGTGCACGATGAACTGGTTTTTGAAGTGCGCAAAGCGATGGTGGAAAGCTATCAAAATAAAATTAAACATTTAATGGAAAATGCCGTGAAATTGGTTGTTCCATTAATTGTAGATGTCGGTATTGGCAAAAGCTGGGAAGAGGCGCATTAAGTGCTTTTCATCTCTCTTAAATTATGCTTATAATACAAACTACCTGTTTTATAATAGGTAGTTTTTTTTTCATGATGACTAACGAGAATGCAATAAATGACAAATCAGAATTTAGATTACAAAAATACCCTAAATTTGCCTGAAACCGCATTTCCAATGCGTGGAAACTTGGCAAAACGTGAACCACAAATGTTACAACGCTGGTATGATAAAAATCTTTATCAAAAAATCCGTGAAACAGCGAAAGGTAAAAAAAGCTTTATTTTGCATGATGGCCCTCCATATGCGAATGGTGCGATTCATATTGGTCATGCAGTAAATAAAATTCTAAAAGATATTATTATTAAATCTAAAACAGCTGAAGGTTTCGATTGCCCATATATTCCAGGTTGGGATTGTCATGGATTACCAATTGAATTAAAAGTAGAAGGTTTAGTGGGGAAACCAAATCAAAAAGTTTCAAGTGCGGAGTTTCGTGAAGAATGTCGTCGTTATGCACAAAGCCAAGTAGATACTCAGAAAAAAGATTTTATCCGCTTAGGGGTGTTAGGTGATTGGGATCATCCATACTTAACAATGAATTTTGATACAGAAGCAAACATTATTCGTACTTTTGGTAAAGTAGTTGCCAATAACCATCTTTACAAAGGTTATAAGCCTGTTCATTGGTGTTTAGATTGTGCGTCTTCATTAGCAGAAGCAGAAGTAGAATATGAAGATAAAACATCCCCATCAATTTATGTGGCATTTAAAGCTGTAGATAACGCATTAGTGGAAAGCCACTTTGAATTAAGCGAACAAGGCCATGGTGATATTGAAGCAGTAATTTGGACCACAACACCTTGGACCATTCCATCAAACCGCGCAATTACTTTACATGCCGATTTAGATTACCAATTAATTCAAGCCGGCGATAAACGCTTTATTTTTGCGACAGATCTTGTGGAAGCGGCGCAAAAAGCCTTAGATTTAGGTGATATTACTGTTTTAGGTCACGCACAAGGTAAAGCATTAAAAGGCTTAACATTCCAACATCCATTTTATGACTATGCTGTACCTTTTATTCTAGGTGAACATGTTACAACTGAAGGTGGTACAGGTTTAGTTCATACCGCCCCAGATCACGGTTTAGATGACTTTATTGTGGCAAAAGAAAATGGCGTCGAAATGGTTGGCTTAATCGGCAATGATGGTTTATTTACGGAAAAAGCAAAATTCTTTGCTGGCAAAGGCGTATTTGAATCCAACCCACTTGTCATTGAAAAATTAAAAGAAGTGGGGGCTTTATTAAAAGTTGAAAATATTCGCCATAGTTATCCACATTGTTGGAGACATAAAACCCCAATTATTTTCCGTGCGACACCTCAATGGTTTATTGGTATGGAAACGCAAGGCTTACGCGAAACTGCCTTAGGTGAAATTAAATCAGTACGTTGGATCCCAGATTGGGGCCAAGCACGTATTGAAAAAATGGTAGAAAACCGCCCAGACTGGTGTATTTCACGCCAACGTACTTGGGGAGTGCCTGTTGCCTTATTTATTCACAAGAAAACGGAAGAATTACATCCGCGTACTGTTGAATTAATTGAAGAAGTGGCAAAACGTGTTGAAAAATCTGGTATTCAAGCTTGGTGGGATTTAGATATTAAAGAACTTTTAGGTGATGATGCGGAAAATTATCAAAAAGTGCCAGATACTTTAGATGTATGGTTCGATTCAGGATCTACTTATTCTTCAGTGGTACAAAATCGTGAAGAATTTAATGGCGCAGATATCGATCTTTACTTAGAAGGTTCCGATCAACATCGTGGTTGGTTTATGTCATCATTAATGCTTTCAACGGCAACAGATCACAAAGCACCATATAAACAAGTTTTAACTCACGGTTTCACCGTTGATGGTCAAGGCCGTAAAATGTCGAAATCAATCGGTAATATTGTGACACCACAAGAAGTGATGGATAAATTTGGTGGTGATATTTTACGTTTATGGGTGGCTTCAACAGATTATACTGGCGAAATGACCGTATCTGATGAAATCTTAAAACGCGCGGCCGATAGCTATCGTCGTATTCGTAATACCGCACGTTTCTTATTAGCGAATATTAATGGCTTTGATCCTAAAACTGATTTAGTGCCAGCAGATAAAATGTTGCCATTAGATCGTTGGGCAGTAGATTGTGCTTTACGTGCGCAACAAGAAATTCAAGATGCTTACGCAAATTACCAATTCCATGCAGTTGTGCAACGTTTAATGAAATTCTGTTCAGTAGAAATGGGGTCATTCTATTTAGATATTATTAAAGACCGCCAATATACCACGAAACCAGACAGTCTTGCGCGTCGTAGTTGTCAAACGGCTTTATGGCACATTATTGAGGCGATGGTTCGTTGGATGGCGCCAATTTTATCTTTCACAGCAGATGAAGTTTGGAATGAATTAGCCGGCGATCGTGCAGAATTTGTATTTACAGAAGAATTCTACACAGGCTTATTCCCATTAGCGGATAATGAAACAATGAACGATGCTTACTGGCAACAAATTCAAACATTACGCGATGAAGTTAACCGCGTATTAGAAGAAGCACGTAAAGAAAAAGTCATTGGTGGCGCTTTAGAATCTGAAGTAACTTTATTTGCAAAACCAGAGTATGCAGATTTATTAAATCAATTAGAAGATGAATTACGCTTTGTGTTAATTACCTCAAAAGCCGAGGTTAAACCATTTGCGGATAAAGATGTCGAACAAGGTGAAATTGAAGGCTTTGCGGTAAAAGTTCTTCGTTCAGAAGCTGAAAAATGCCCACGTTGCTGGCATTATTCTGATACCATCGGTCAAAATCCAGCACATCCAGCACTTTGTGCCCGTTGTGTGGAAAATATTGATGGTGCAGGCGAACAACGTCGCTTTGCATAAACTTAAAAGTGCGGTTAAAATAGCCGCACTTTTTTATCCTGTGGGCATTTTTGCCCACATTTTATTTATAAAAATAATTTAAGGATTATCAATGTTAAAAAAAACAGGCCTTGTTTTTTTACCCATTAGTTTATTGGCTTTTGCTTTAGATTTAATAAGCAAATATTTTATCGTCACACATTTTCATTTATTTGAAAGTGTAAAAATCTTACCTATTTTTAATTTAACCTACGTTCGTAATTATGGGGCCGCATTTAGTTTTTTAGCGGATCATTCTGGCTGGCAAAAATATTTATTTGTGGTATTAGCATTGGGCATTTCTTGTGGTTTGTTATATTTTCTATGGAAAAATAATGTTAACAAAAAATTACAAAATAGTGCTTATGCCTTGGTAATTGGTGGCGCCTTAGCCAACTGTTGCGACCGTTTATACAATGGTTTTGTGGTAGATTTCCTTGATTTTCATTGGAAAGGCTGGCATTACCCCGTTTTCAATGTGGCGGATATGGCAATTTGTGTGGGGGCAGGATTGCTAATATTAGACAGTTTTAGAGAAAATAAAAAAGCCAATATAAAAGCCAATACAAAAGAGAGTAACAATAAAGAATGAAGATTATTTTAGCCAATCCTAGAGGATTTTGTGCTGGTGTTGATCGTGCGATAAGTATTGTTGAGTTAGCCTTAGAAATTCACGGCAAACCCATTTATGTACGTCACGAAGTCGTGCATAACCGTTTTGTAGTGAATGGATTACGTGAACGCGGGGCCATTTTTGTGGAAGAATTAAATGAAGTGCCAGATGGCGCCATTGTTATTTTTTCTGCACATGGTGTTTCCCAAGCGGTTCGCCAAGAGGCCAAAGACAGAGGCTTAAAAGTTTTTGACGCCACTTGTCCACTGGTCACCAAAGTACATATGCAAGTGGCCAGAGCAAGCCGTAAAGGCACAAAAGCCATTTTAATCGGTCACGAAGGGCATCCAGAAGTGGAAGGTACAATGGGTCAATACAGTAATGAAGAAGGCGGGATTTTCTTAGTCGAAAACGTGGAAGATATCGCAAAATTAGGTAAATTAGATGATGCCAATTTAACTTTTATGACTCAAACCACGCTTTCTATTGATGACACTAGTGGGGTGATTGCCGCACTGAAAGAAAAATATCCCGCTATTCAAGGGCCACGTAAAAATGATATTTGCTATGCCACAACCAATCGCCAACAAGCAGTGAGAGATTTGGCTAAGCAATCGGATTTAGTGATTGTGGTAGGTTCAAAAAACTCTTCTAATTCTAATCGGTTAGCAGAACTTGCCCGTAAATTAGGGGTGAAGGCAGAGCTAGTGGATGATGCCGATGATGTCGATTCTAGCTGGCTAGAAGGTGTAGAAACCATTGGCGTTACTGCCGGTGCTTCGGCACCTGAAGTATTAGTCCAAAGTATTATTTCTCGTTTAAAAGAATATGGCGTATCTGAGGTAGAAGAATTAGATGGTTGTGAAGAAAATACTGTTTTTGAAGTGCCAAGAGAATTAAGAATTACAGAAGTAAATTAAGTAAATAAATAATTTAATGTTTAAAAAAAGATTGCAAAATATAATGTAATCTTTTTTTTTATTATTTATTTTTCATATTTTTATTTTCAATAATATAAAAATAATGTATAAATTGTTTCGCTTATTTAAATTGCACAGGAGCTTATATGAAAAAAATAGTTATTATTGCGGGCATTTCTATGGCTTTTTTAGCCGGTTGCGCGACTGAAGGCCATAAAGTTGTTAAAACAGAAACTGTCGCTACTCACCAAACCGCCTATCACGGCATCAAATCTAATATTGCCGTCGGCAAATTCAATAATACTTCTGCTTACCATAATGGCGTATTTTTTGAAGGAGAAGATCGTCTCGCGAGCCAATCTAAAACCATTTTAATCACTGATTTACAACAAACAGGACGCTTTAATGTATTAGATCGTGCCAATATGCAAGAAATTGCCGCAGAAGCAAAATTAAGCGGTCATAAACAGCATTTACAAGGGGCAACTTACGTTGTGACAGGTAATGTGACAGGCTTTGGACGTAAAACTGTGGGCGATAAGCAATTATTTGGCATTTTAGGTCGCGGTAAAGAGCAAGTGGCTTATGCAGAAGTGACGTTAAATATTGTCAATGTGAAAACCTCACAAGTGGTGTATTCCGCACAAGGTGCCGGCGAATACAGCTTAGCGAATCGTGAAGTATTAGGCTTTGGTGGAACAGCAGGATACGACGCCACTTTAAATGACAAAGTATTAGGCTTAGCCATTCGTGAAGCGGTAAATAAACTCGTGGATGGAATTGATGCCGGTTATTGGAAACCAACTAAATAATCTTTAGAGGGAATAAAATTATGCAAAAAATTGCTAAATATTTGTTATTAGTATGCCTTGCAGGATTTTTGGCAGCTTGTAGTACAGGGCCTAAGCCTTTGTATTATTGGGGAAATTATTCCGATGCGGTTTATCATTATTATAAAAATGAAGAGCCAATTGCAACACAAATTGATCAAGTTCAAGAAATTATTCATCAAGGGCAAGAATCTAAATTAGCCATTGCCCCTGGCATTTATGGCCACTTAGGTTTGCTTTATTTAAAACAAGGCAATGGGCATTTAGCCAATCAATATTTCACAAAAGAAGCCTCACTTTATCCAGAATCTAAACAATTTATTCAGTTTTTATCAAAAAAACAGGCTAAAAATGGAGGGCAAAAATAATGAAAAAAATTATTTTATTATTGGTGGGCGTTTCAATGATGCTACTTGCAGGCTGTGCTAAAAAAGTAGAACCTTATGATTATTCTAATTTTTTAGCCCATCAACCAAAATCCATTGTTGTCGTGCCAGCATTAAATAACTCAGTAGATGTGAATGCAAGCAATAGCGTTATTGCACGCATTAGCCAACCTCTTGCTGAAGCGGGTTATTACGTTTTCCCTGTGGCATTAGTGGATGAAACCTTTAAAAGTAATGGTATTTTTGATGGCAATGATGTGTTACAAGTTAGCGGCAAAAAATTACAACAAATTTTTGGCGCCGACAGTGCTTTATACATCAGCATTGAAGAATATGGCACGAGTTATCATGTGTTTAGCAGTGTTACAACCGTATCACTTAATGCTCGCTTAGTGGATTTACATACTGGCAAGTTATTGTGGACGGGTGCAGTGGTTGAAAAATATGATCCTAACCAAGGGCAATCAAATGTATTGGGAGCTATGATTGGGGCGATCGCAAATCAAATTATTGGTACAATTAACGATCAAGGATATGATGTTGCAGGCACTGCTGCCAATGAATTATTCGCAACAGGACAACGAGGCAATATATTATATGGTGTAAAACATCCAAAATATAAAAAAGATCCTCAATTAAGTTCTGCACAATAATGAAAAAAAAATAAAAATCGTTATACAAACAAGTATAACGATTTTTTTTTGCGATCTAATACGTAAAAAGCATCCTCTTTACTTGAGTGTATTTTAAGTTTTGTAAAAATGATTCCCGTTGAATTTATTCAACCTATGATTTCTTTTTGCTAACTAAGAGGAAAAATTATGTTAAAACTTAAAACATTCTTTCTTTCATTAATGGCCAGCATGGCATTATTAAATATGAATAACGCTTTGGCCGCATCAGAAACAAATGCCCCAGTGGCAGATAAGCCTGTGGCCACTGAAGCAACGCCATCAAAAGTAGAAAATGTGGCAGCACCATCAGTAGTTGTAGCGGATAAAGTGAATCTTAATACCGCAACAGCAGAGGAGTTAAAGCAAGCATTAAAAGGTGTGGGTACGAAAAAAGCACAAGCTATTGTGGATTATCGTGAACAACACGGAAACTTTACCGCTGTGGAACAATTAACTGAAGTAAAAGGCATTGGCCCTGCGATTTTTGAAAAAAATAAAGATCGCATTACTTTCTAATTAATTGAAAGCATAAGATTCTCTGCTTTACTCATTAATTTTCGTTATAATTGCCAGGTTATATTTTTTAATAGGAGTAAAGCAGATGAAACAAAAAGTGGTCTTAGCAACAGGTAACCAAGGAAAGGTAAAAGAAATGGCCAGCGTATTGGCAGATTTTGGTTTTGAAGTCATAGCGCAAACAGAACTAGGCATTGAAAGCCCAGAAGAAACCGGCTTAACCTTTGTAGAAAATGCTTTATTAAAGGCACGTTTTGCCGCAGAACAATCAGGTTTACCTGCCATTGCTGATGACAGTGGCTTAGTGGTTGAAGCATTAGGAGGCGAGCCTGGTCTTTATTCTTCGCGTTATGCGGGAGTCGAAAATGGTGATGTTGATAGTGCAAATCGTCAAAAACTTTTAGCCAAACTCGGCAATATGCCAAAAGCAGAACGTAAAGCAAAATTTGTAAGCTGTATTGTGATGTTACAGCACCCAACAGATCCTTCCCCAATTATTGCGGAAGGGGAATATCAAGGCTGGATTACGACAGAAGAAAAAGGAGAAAATGGCTTTGGTTATGACAGCATCTTCTTTTCACCAGAAAAAAATTGCACCTTTGCTGAACTTGAATCAGGAGAGAAAAAACAAATTTCACATCGTGCTAATGCATTAAAAGTTTTAAAATCGCGTTTAAAATAGGTTTAAAGTTTAAATGAAAAAGAAGGCATAACCATTAAGTTTTGCCTTCTTTTTTGATGTTATAAAATTATTTTTTTTCTAAATAATCAATGACCACTTGATGATGATCTTTGGTTTTAAATTTATCAAAAACCTTCTCAATTTTGCCGTGTTCATCAATTAAAAAACTAATACGATGAATGCCATCATAGGTTTTACCCATAAAGCGTTTTTCACCCCACACTCCAAATTCTTCTGCCACTTTGTGTTCAGGATCAGATAACAAAGTAAAATTTAATTCTTTTTTCTGCTCAAAATTTGCTAACTTCTTAGGAAGATCGGGGCTAATACCAAGAACCACAACATTTAATTGATCTAAAATCGTTTTACTATCACGCAAACCACAAGCCTGTGTTGTACAGCCTGGGGTTAAAGCTCGAGGATAAAAATACACTAATACTTTTTTACCTTTAAAATCGGCTAAAGAATGAGGTTGTTCGTGTTGATCTAATAAACTGAAATTAGGGGCTAAATCGCCAGCTTTTAATGTTTCAATACTTGCCATATTTTGTCTCCTACTTTAAAAATAAAGTTAATAATTCATTTAAGAATAATTTACCCTTATGGGTAATTTGCCAATGGGTTTCGGTTTCTATAATAAACTCTTTATCTAAGGCTTGTTGAATTTCTTGTTGAATCTCATCAAGCTCTAAGCCAGTAAAGGCCTTAAATTCTATCTTTGGAACAGCTTCGAGTAAACGGAAACGATTCATAAAATACTCAAAAGGTAAATCAGCGGAGGCAATAATTTTTTCCTCATAAAGATAATTTCCTTGCAAGTAGCCTTTGGGATGTTTGGTTTTACTAAAACGGGTAATTTCCCCAATGGTTTCTCCACTCACATCGCTCACTTTACCGTGGGCCCCACAACCAATAGCTAAATAATCACCAAAACGCCAATAGTTTAAATTATGCTGACATTGATAACCTTTTTTCGCATAGGCGGAAGTTTCATATTGTTCATAACCGGCAGCGGTTAATAATTGATGTCCTTGTTCGAAAATATCCCATAAATCATCTTCATCAGGTAAACGCGGTGGGCGAGAAGCAAATAAAGTGTTAGGCTCAATGGTAAGTTGATACCAAGAAAGATGCGGTGGTGCAAGCTCAATAGCTTGTTTTAAATCATCAAGGGCATTTGCTAAGCTTTGATTAGGCAAGCCATGCATTAAATCCGTATTAAAACTCTTTAACCCTTCAGAACGTAAATTTTGCGCAAAACTAATGGCCGTTTTTGCTTGCTGACTATCGTGAATACGCCCAAGTTTTGTGAGTTTTTCATTATCAAAACTTTGCACACCAAGGGAAATGCGATTCACCCCCGCCTTCACATAACCGGCAAAACGTGCCATTTCTGCCGTACCAGGGTTGGCTTCTAAAGTAATTTCAATATGAGGATCAAAAGGAATTAAAGCTTCCACTTGTTGCAGTAAAGAAGCAATACCTTCTGCTGAAAATAAACTTGGCGTACCGCCACCAATAAAAATACTTTTTAAGGAACGGCCATTAATCGCTTTTTTAAAACCCTTTAAATCCCCTTTTAAATCTTCAATTAAATGGTAAATATAGTCCGCTTCTGGAATTTCTTGCTTTTGTTTATGGGAATTAAAATCACAGTAAGGACATTTCTGCACACACCATGGAATATGAATATAAAGGCTTAAAGGAAGTTCGATTTGCATATTGAAAAGAGAATAAAAAGGAAAAATTATACCTAACTAAAAGTGTGCTGTAAAAATTAATCGAATTTAAAAAAATAGGCTTGTTCATTCAACTAAAAGGCTTTAAAGTAGATTGGTTATTTTTATACGTAATTTTAATTAGTTAATTTTTCTCGGGAGGAAAAAATGAATCAATTAGCAATGAAAAAAGCAGCCGCACAAGAAGCATTAAAATATGTAAAAGAAGATACTATCGTTGGCGTCGGTAGTGGTTCTACTGTAAATTGTTTTATTGAAGCATTAGGCACAATGAAAAATAAAATTAAAGGTGCTGTGGCCGCCTCCAAAGCTTCAGAAGAGTTATTAAGACAACAAGGTATTGAAGTCTTTAGCGCAAATGATGTTTCAGAATTAGATATTTATGTGGATGGCGCAGATGAAATTAATCCACAAAAAATGATGATAAAAGGTGGTGGCGCAGCCTTAACCAGAGAAAAAATTGTCGCCGCACTAGCCAAAACCTTCATCTGTATCGTAGATGAAAGCAAACAAGTCAATATCCTCGGCTCAACCTTCCCTCTCCCTATTGAAGTTATCCCAATGGCCCGCTCACAAGTGGCGAGAAAATTAGTGGCATTAGGTGGCTGGCCAGAATACCGTGAAGGTGTGGTAACAGATAATGGTAATGTGATTTTAGACGTGATGAATTTCCAAATTATGAAGCCCGTAGAAATGGAAAAAACTTTAAATAATATTGCCGGCGTGGTGACCAATGGTATTTTTGCTTTACGAAGTGCGGATATTTTAATTGTGGGCACACCAGAAGGCACAAGAATTTTTGATTAATAAAGGAGTTGTTCAAGAATGCATAATCATAATAAAGTTTCTCTAAATAAAGATAAAATTAAAATTTTACTATTAGAAGGTGTCCATCAAAATGCGGTAGATGTATTAAATGCAGCGGGTTACACCAACATTGAATACCATAAAAAAGCCTTAGATGATGAAGAGTTAAAAGAAGCTATTAAAGATGCCCATTTTGTGGGGTTACGTTCGCGTACACATTTAAGCAAAGAAGTATTAGCGGAAGCAAAAAAATTAATTGGCGTTGGTTGTTTCTGTATTGGTACCAACCAAGTAGATTTACAAACAGCTAAAGAGCTTGGCATTCCTGTTTTTAACGCACCATTTTCTAACACCCGTTCAGTGGCAGAATTAGTGTTAGGTGAAATTTTGCTATTAATACGTAATGTGCCAAAAGCCAGTGCAGAAGTGCATCGAGGTTTATGGAATAAATCTGCGGCAGGTTCTTTTGAGGCTCGTGGTAAAAAATTAGGTATTGTAGGCTACGGCCATATTGGTTCTCAATTAAGTATTTTGGCAGAAGCTTTAGGAATGGATGTGTATTTTTATGATGTAGAAAGCAAACTGCCTTTAGGTAATGCACAACAAGTTCATTCTTTAGAACAATTATTATCAAGCTGTGATGTTATTTCTCTACATGTACCAGAAAACCCTTCCACAAAAAACTTAATGAATGCAGAGCGTATTGCCCAGTTAAAACAAGATTGTATCTTTATTAATGCCGCTCGAGGCACCGTAGTGGATATTGATGCTTTAGCCGCAAGTTTAAAAGCTGGCAAAATTAAAGGGGCGGCCATTGACGTGTTCCCAATTGAGCCTGCATCTATTAATGAAGAATTTGTTTCCCCATTACGTGAATTTGATAATGTCATTTTAACCCCACATATTGGAGGCTCCACAGCGGAAGCACAGGCCAATATTGGTACGGAAGTGGCGAATAAATTAGTGAAATATTCCGACAATGGTTCAACCATTTCTGCCGTGAATTTCCCAGAAGTTTCCTTGCCAGAACATCCTTATACAAAACGTTTATTACATATTCACCATAATCGCCCAGGCTTATTAAATCAAATTAACCAAGTATTCTTGGAAAATAACATTAATATTGCTGCCCAGTTCTTACAAACGGATCCTAAAATTGGTTATGTGGTATTAGATGTTGAAACCCAAGATTGCCAAGAATTATTGCAAAAATTAAAAACTATCGACGGCACAATTAAAGCCCGATTGTTGTATTAGTTTTTCATTTATTAAGGAATAAGAATAATGCCATATCATTTGATATGGCATTTTTTATATAACAAACTAAAATGGGCAATCAGCCTTAAAGTTCATAACTTCCCCGGTTATAGGGTGGGTGATTTTCATCGTATTGGTGAATTTTTAAAAGATTTAGATTTAACTGAAGGATGTTCAACAGGCATTCCTAAAATCTTAAGAGCTATGAAAAATAATGGCTCACCAAAACCTATTTTTGATACAGATGAAGATCGAAGTTATTTACTTATTACCTTACCTGTACATCAAGAAATGCTACAACTAGATCTAGATACCGACCTAGATACCGACCTAGATACCGACCTAGATACCGACCTAGATATAAAAGTAGGTAATCTATCAAATTTAGTAGTTAATTTATTGATTAACTTACAAAATAATGAAAAAGGAATTAGTGAATTAATGAATAATTTAAATATTTTTCATAAACCACATTTTAGAAAAAGTTATCTTTTACCTGCAATTGAAGAAAAATTGATAGAAATGACAATACCAGAGAAACCTACAAGCCGAAATCAAAAATATAGATTAACAAAATTAGGTAAACTGGTTATTAAAAATAAGGTTTAAATTTCTTATTATTTAAAAATACCGTATCAAAAGATACGGTATTTTTTATATAACAAACTAAAACGGGCAATCAGCCTTAAAGTTCATAACTTCCCCGGTTATAGGGTGGGTGATTTGTAAGGTTTCGGCGTGTAGGCAAAGGCGGGGAGCCATGGCTCGAGCGAAAGGGTGGGCATAGAATTTATCCCCTAAAATAGGATGCCCTAAAGCCATCAAATGTAAACGTAATTGATGAGAACGGCCAGTAATCGGAGTTAATCGCACGCGAGTGCTATTATTGTTGAGGCGTTCTAATACTTCAAATTCTGTTTTAGCTTTTTTACCCATTTCCGTACAAATTCGCTGTCTTGGGCGATTGTCCCAATCACAAATTAAAGGGAAATCCATCTCCCCTTTATTTGCTTTAATATGTCCCCAAGCTAAAGCCACATAGGTTTTCTTTGGGGTACGTTCACGAAATTGACGCTTTAAATCACGATCTGCCGCTTTACTCATAGCAAATACAATCAAGCCGCTGGTGGACATATCTAAACGGTGAGCAGGCTCACAGTAACCGTATTTTTCCTTTATTCGGGACATAGCACTGTCGTAGTGTTCCGCATGTCGTCCTGGTACAGAAAGTAGGCCACTTGGTTTATTCACCACTAATAAATGATTATCGTGGTAAACCACATCTAAATAGGGTTCAAGGGGCGGATTGTATTCGAGTAAGGCCATTTTTATCCTTGTTGTTCTTTGTTACTAACAATAACGCGTAAGCTATCTAAACGCCAATTAGCTAATTTTAATGCTGCACGACATTGTTCTAACTGGGTTTCAATGCTTTCAATTTCCGTTGTTCGGATATTTTTATTTACCGCTTGTAAAGCCTGTAAACGATTAAGCTCATCCGTTAAGGTGCTATCCGCAAGTTTAGTCGCGTCTTCAATTAATTGGTTCGCAGGTTCAACAATTTTTTGTTCGCTCAGGGCAATTAATTTTTCAATTTGTGGACGTAGCATTTTTACCACTTTAGTTGCCATGGCTTTTTTCATTGGACGCATTTTTTTCTGCAATGCGGGGAATGAAACCTGTTTACTAATTTCGTGACCATTTGGATCCAGTAATAAACGTACTGGCGTTGGTGGTAAGAAACGGGTTAATTGTAAACCTTTTGGTGCCTGCGCTTCCACAATATACACTAATTCGAGTAATAAGGTGCCGGCAGGAAGGTTATTGTTCATTAACAGAGAAACTGCCGCTTTACCAATATCACCGGAGGTAACCAGATCAATACCATTGCGGATCATTGGATGATCCCAACTTAAAAATTCAAATTCTTCACGAGCTAAAGCAAGATCACGATCGAAGGTGACGGTGGTGCCTTCTTCTTTTAAGCCTGGGAAATCTGGCACTAACATTGTGCCTTGTGGTTTGATCACAATGGATTTTTCTCCAAGATCTTCTTGGTTTAAGCCGATAATATCAAATAAATTTAAGGCAAAATTTACTAATTCTGTGCCGTTATCTTGCTCAGCAATGGCGTTAGCAAGTTCTTGTGCTTTTTCGCCACCATTAGAATTTAATTCTAATAAACGGTCACGGCCTTGCTCTAAAGTTTCTTTTAGGGCTAATTGATCTTTGTGAGTTGCTTGCAACAATTCATCAAAGCCTTCTAACTTGGTTGGTTCTTGTAAGAAAGTTTGTAATTGTTCGCCATATTTTTCAAATAACGCCGTCCCCATTGGGCAAGTTTCTGCAAAGGCATTTAAGCCTTCATCATACCAACGGGCCAATACTTGTTGTGGCGTATTGTTAAATGCCGGCACGTGAATTTGAATATCGCGAGTTTGGCCAATACGATCAAGGCGGCCGATGCATTGCTCTAATAAATCAGGATTATCCGGCAAATTAAATAACACTAAATGGCAGGCGAATTGGAAGTTGCGCCCTTCGGAACCAATGCTAGAACTCAGTAATACTTGGGCGCCATCTTCATCGGCAAAGAATGCACTGGCTCGGTCACGTTCTACAATGGACATTTTATCGTGGAAAACGGCACTGTTAATGCCTTCTTTTTCACGTAATGCCTGTTCTAATTGAGTCACTGTGCTGCCTTTTTGGCAGATTACTAACACTTTTTCATCACGATGATTTTTTAAGAAGGTGGTTAGCCATTCAACACGGGGATCAAATTCCCACCAGCGGGCATCGGGATTCATTTTTTGGAACATATTTTCTGGGTAAAATAAGTCCACATTATGACTTTCCCCTAATAAATTCATCACCTTAATAGTATTTTCATACTGGCTTGGCAAATCCAAATTAATTTGCTGATAAATACGATGTGGGAAACCTTTTACCCCTTGACGAGTATTACGGAATAAAACGCGACTCGTACCATGGCGATCAATGAGATTTTTAATGAGTTCTTGGCGCGTTTCTTGTTTGCTTTCTTCTTCTGCCTCAGAATTTAGCACTTTTAACATTGGCTCAATATCTTGCTCAGGCAATAATTCTGTTAATTTATTTTGATCAGCAGTACTGATTTTTTGGCCATCTAATAAAACTTGAACAGAATCAGCAACACGTTGATATTGTTGTTGTTCTTCAATAAATGCATCGTAATTATAGAAACGAACTGGGTCTAATAAGCTTAGACGAGCGAAGTGACTTGCTTGGCCTAATTGCTCAGGTGTAGCCGTTAATAATAAAACGCCAGGGATTTTACGGGCTAATTTTTCCACTAATTGATATTCGATACTTGGGTTTTCTTCAGACCATTGTAAGTGGTGAGCTTCATCCACGATTAATAAATCGAATTCAGCTTCTAAAGCTTCCTTTAAATGTTGCGGTTGGGAAACTAACCAATCGAGGGAACAAATAATTAAATTTTCTGTTTCAAAAGGATTTTCGTCAGCATAACATTCTTCACATCTTGCTTCATCGAATAAGGAGAAATGTAAGTTGAAACGACGTAGCATTTCTACAAGCCATTGATGCTGTAAATTTTCAGGCACTACAATTAAGACTCTTTGTGCTTTTTCAGAAAAGAGTTGTTGTTGTAAAATCATACCGGCTTCAATGGTTTTTCCTAAACCTACTTCATCGGCCAATAGTACACGCGGTGCCGTACGTTGACCCACTTCTTTAGCAATATGTAATTGATGGGGAATAAGGCCTGCTTTAATGCCACGTAAACCACGCAGTGGTGACTGGAATTGTGCTTGTTGCTGTTTAAAGCTGTTATATCGTAATAGGAAATGATCCGCACGGTCAATTTGTGCGCTGAAAAGTCTATCTTGCGGTTTGCTAAAAGAAAGGTGATGTGCAATGTCTAATTCTTGCATCACCGCTTCTTCACCAGTATCTAGGCGTTTTACTAAATAAATAACGGAACCATTACGTTCCATAACTTCTAATACTTGCCCTACCCAACCTTCATGGTGTGGAATCTCATCATTTTTATTAAATTGTACGCGAGTTAGAGGGGCGCTCGCTAAAGCGTAAATACGGGTTTCATCTGCCGCAGGAAATAAAATGGTAAGGGTTCGATTGTCTAGGGCGGTAATAATTCCTAGACCAAGGTTGTTTTCACTTTCACTGATCCAACGTTGACCGATTGCAAAGGACATATATTCTCGATTATTCATATGAAAAAAAGGGGCTTATTTTACCCTCGATAAATACAAAAATAAATGGAAAATTCATTTAAAATTGTATGTTGCATAATTCACTAACGTTATATAATGTAAGTTCTTAAATTTTTTAAGTATTTTTATCAAAAATGGAGCTTATCTATGACATTAGACTCAATGAAACAAGAGCTATTTGGTGGCTGGAAACCTTTTGAAATATTTTGGATTTTTTTATTCTTAGGGGCTCAGTTATTTGCATTTTATCAAGATCCTGCATCAGTCTTAGATATGGTGGCGGGAATTGCCGGCATTTTGTGTGTGGTTTTTGTTGGTAAAGGGAAAATAAGTAACTATTTATTTGGTTTAATTTTTGCTTATTCTTATTTTTATGTGTCCTTAGGAAATAAATTTTACGGAGAAGTAACAACCACTATTTTTGTTTACATTCCGGCGCAATTTATTGGGTATTTCCTATGGAAACAAAATATGACGACTAACAAAAAAGAAGGGGAACTTGTTAGTGCTAAAAATTTAAGCTTAAAAGGTTGGCTAACCCTAATTGCTACTGTGGCAGTTGGTACTTTTGTTTTTATTAGTATTTTAAAAACCACAGATGGTAATTCCGTGTCTTTAGATGGCTTAACGACGGTGCTTGTGGTGGCGGCGCAATTATTAATGATTTTACGTTATAGTGAGCAATGGATTTTATGGATTATCATTAATATTCTGTCAATTATGCTGTGGGCCAATAGTCCGGCGATGTATATGATGTATGGCGCATATTTATTGAATTCGGTGTATGGTTATTATAACTGGCGTCAATTGGCAAAAGTCAAACCGGAGTTATCACTTAGCAAGTAAAAGAAAATCTTCAGTAAAAGAAAACGCAGTTTAAAGGTTATTTAAACTGCGTTTTTTAAGTAATAATAAAATTAAGCTTTATCACCAATTAATACTGATTCTAAAGCAATTTCAATCATATCATTGAATGATGTTTGACGTTCTTCAGATGAAGTTTGTTCACCAGTACGAATATGGTCTGAAACGGTACAAATACATAATGCTTTCGCATTGTATTCTGCCGCAATTGCATAAATACCTGCAGCTTCCATTTCAACGCCTAAGATGCCGTATTTTTCCATTACATCAAACATTTGTGGATTTGGTGTGTAGAATAAATCTGCAGAGAAAATGTTACCGACTTTTGCTTCTACGCCTTTTTCTTTGGCAGCTTGTACTGCATTAGCTGTCATTTCGAAATCTGCAATAGCGGCATAATCATTATCTTGGAAACGAAGACGGTTAACTTTAGAATCTGTACATGCCCCCATACCGATAACAACATCACGCACTTTAATGTCATTACGTACCGCGCCGCAAGAACCTACACGAATAATTTTTTTTACGCCATAATCTTTAAATAATTCTGTAGCATAAATAGAGCAAGATGGAATACCCATACCATGACCCATTACGGAAATTTTACGACCTTTATAAGTTCCTGTGAATCCAAGCATATTACGAACATTTGTTACTTCTACTGGATTTTCTAAAAAGGTTTCAGCAATGTATTTTGCGCGAAGAGGATCGCCAGGCATTAATACAACATCTGCGAAAGCACCTTCAGGTGCATTAATATGTGGAGTCATTATATTTTCCTTATTTATTAAAGTGAATAAAAGAATTGCCGTAATCCATGCTCGATAAATCAAAATATTCAGCAAGGGTTTGCCCAATATTAGCAAAGGTTTCGGCTTTACCTAAAAATGTTTTGGGAACATTAGAACCATACATTAAAACAGGAACATATTCCCTAGTATGATTTGTTCCAGCCCATGTAGGGTCACAACCATGATCTGCTGTAAAGATAATCATATCTTGGTCGGTAACAAGTTTGAGTAATTCTGGAACTCGACTATCAAAGTATTCAAGAGCCTGTGCATAACCGGCAACATTACAACGGTGACCAAAGTCACAATCAAAGTTAATAAAGTTAGTGAATACAATTGTGTTATCACCTGCACGTTTTATTTCAATAAGCGTTTTATCAATAAGCTCTTTAAGGCCTGTGGCTTTGATTTTTTGCGTCACACCCGTATGGGCGTAGAGATCAGCAATTTTACCAATGGAAACCACTTCCCCTTGTTTTTCTTCAATAAATTTTTGTAAAACCGTTTTAGCAGGCGGTGTAATCGTATAATCACGACGATTACCTGTACGAGAAAATTCCCCAGATTTAGCACCAATAAAGGGGCGAGCAATAACACGTCCAATATTGTAGTCTTCTAATTCTTCACGAACGGTTTGACATAATTCGTAAAGTTTTTCTAAACCATAGGTTTCTTCATGACAAGCAATTTGAAAAACAGAATCTGTAGAAGTATAGAAAATAGGTTTTCCTGTTTTCATATGTTCTTCACCAAGTTTATCTAAGATAACTGTGCCAGAAGCATGACAGTTTCCAAGAGAACCAGGAATCCCTGTTTTTTTTACAATACGTTCAAGTAACTCCTCTGGGAAAGCTTGCTCATTATCGGGGAATGTTTCCCATTGGAATAATACTGGCACTCCAGCCATTTCCCAAAGACCGGATAGAGAGTCTTTTCCAGATGAAATTTCTTGAGCGTAGGCATAACCACCAATAAGCTCTGGATTTGGGGTAAAATTACTTGGTAATTTTCCCGTTGCTTTTTCAGCAGCTAAGCCTAAACCTAACTTTTCTAAATTAGGTAATTTTAGAGGGCCTTGGCGATATTCATTATCTCCACGACCTTTAGAACATTCTTCAGCAATATGTCCAAGAGTATTCGCATCTGCATCACCAAATTTATTGGCATCAGCACTTGCGCCAATTCCAAAAGAATCGAGCATCATAATAAATACACGTTTCATTTGTTTACTCCTTATTAAAAGGTTATCGCTGATTAAAAAGATATACACCACGACATTGTCGTGGTGTATTGTTGTTAACGGTTAACCGTTATGTGCTGTATTAAAGAACCGCACCACTTAAGCCGATAAAGATACCAGCAATTGTTGCGCTCATTAAGTTAGCTAAAGAACCCGCTAATACTGCACGTAAACCTAAGCGAGAAATATCACCACGACGTGAAGGTGCTAAACCACCAAGACCACCGATTAAGATAGCCACTGAACTGAAGTTTGCGAAACCACATAATGCGAAAGTAATGATTGCTTTTGTTTTATCACTTAATTGTACAGCTGCGTCAGGTAATAGGTATGATTGGAAGTCATAGTAAGCAACGAATTCATTGATTGCTAATTTAGTACCAATCATTTGGCCAGCAATGCCTGCATCGTGCCATGGTACACCGATCACCCAAGCTAATGGACGGAATACATAACCGAAGATTAAACCTAAAGATAAGTCAGGAACATTGAACCAACCACCAACGCTACCTAAGATACCGTTGATTAAAGCGATTAATGCGATAAATGCGATTAACATTGCACCTACGTTTAAGGCTAATTGCATACCAGCTGAAGCACCAGCCGCCGCCGCATCAAGAACATTTGATGGCTCTTCAGTATCATCTGTACCTTCTTTACCATCACTAAATTGCTCAGTTTGAGGAACAATAATTTTTGCGAATAATAAACCTGCAGGGGCTGCCATGAAAGAGGCCGCGATTAAGTAAGTTAGAGGAATACCCATTCCCGCATAACCTGCTAATACCGAACCGGCGATAGACGCCAAACCACCACACATTACTGCGAATAATTCAGACTCGGTCATTTTATTTAAGTAAGGTTTAACAATTAATGGTGCTTCTGTTTGACCAACAAAAATATTTGCTGCAGCAGACATAGATTCTGCTTGAGAAGTACCTAATGCTTTTTGTAATGCGCCACCAATAATTTTGATAACCCATTGCATAATGCCTAAGTAATAAAGAACAGAAATTAATGCTGAGAAGAAGATGATGATTGATAATACGTTGATGGCAAAAATGAAGCCCATTTTACCAGGAACATAATGACTGCTTGATGAGGTAGCAATGTCAGTCACAACTTTTGTTGGACCTAATGCACCAAATAAGAAACCAATACCTTCATTAGCATAGTTGATTACGGATTGAACCACATCTGCAATTTCTTTTAAGATATCGCGCCCAATTGGAACGTAAAGAATAAATGCACCAAAAATAATTTGGATTGCTAAAGCACCAAATACGGTGCGAAAATTAATTGCTTTGCGATTTGTTGAAAATAGAAAAGCAATTAATAGTAGAACAAAAATACCGAGAATACTAATAAGCGTGCCCATAATGTTTTCCTTTGTTATAAATACAAACTATTAATTGAAAATTAATGGGAAAAATTGTACGTTCTTTTAAAATAAAAGTCTTGAAGTAAAGCTCAAAACTTTGAAGTAGATCTACTTTTTAATCTCCGAATGAACAAAAAATATTGAATATAAATAATCTGTTGTGGAAAGTGTTTAGATTTCAAACAAAATATTAAATAAATCAGATAAATAAGTTTAATATTTCTGTGCTTTCAGGTTAAAAAATAGCGTTTTTTTTCTTGCTCAGATAAATCCTATGTTTTGGTAGTAACCACTGTAAATTTTTGGTAAATTAGCTCATCTTTTTTAATATTAGAGAATTTATCATCACAAAAATTTAGAACTATAAAAGAGTAGTTAATTCAAAGAATTTTACATAGAGGAGAAAATATGAATTTTGATACGTACCAAACTTTAGGCTTAGCTTGTTTTGTATTGTTATTAGGGTATTTTTTGGTTAAGCGAGTAAGAGTATTAAATGATTATAATATTCCAGAACCCGTCGTTGGTGGCTTTTTAGTCGCGGTAGCCTTAACAATCGTTTATCAGCTATGGGGATTGAGTTTTAACTTCGATACAGACTTGCAGCGTACAATGATGCTTGTCTTTTTTAGCTCTATTGGTTTAAGTGCTAATTTTGCCCGTCTTATCAAAGGTGGAAAACCTTTAATTATCTTTTTAATTGCAGCTTTTGGGTTAATTTTATTGCAAAACTCTGTAGGTGTTGGCTCTGCTTTAATGCTTGGATTAGATCCTGCTTATGGCTTAATTGCTGGCTCAATGACATTAACGGGTGGGCACGGAACAGGCGCCGCTTGGGCAGAAACTTTAATGAACCATTTTAATATTCAAGGTGGTCTTGAGTTAGCAATGGCTTGTGCAACCTTTGGTTTAGTTGCTGGTGGTGTTATTGGTGGCCCTGTTGCCAAGTTTTTATTAAATAAACAACATCGCAAAGAAATTACAGAAGACGATAATTTAGATGATGTGGAAGAGATTTTCGAGAAACCAGAATTTCGTCGTAAAGTAAATACTCGCTCAATGATTGAAACGATTGCAATGTTGGCGGTATGCTTAACTGCTGGTCAATATATCGATCATCTTGCTAAAGGAACCGCATATCAATTGCCAACATTTGTATGGTGTTTATTTACTGGGGTTTTAGTCCGTAATGGTTTAACCCATTTAGTGAAGTTTAAAGCTGCTGATTCAACTATCGATTTATTAGGTTCTGTTGGTTTATCTCTCTTTTTAGCCATTGCATTAATGTCTTTAAAATTATGGCAATTAGCAGATCTTGCCTTACCAATTTTTATCATTTTAATGTTGCAAGTTGTGACTATGGCCACATACGCTATCTTTATAACTTATCGCGCAATGGGTAAAGATTACGATGCTGTGGTATTAAGTGCTGGGCACTGTGGATTCGGTTTAGGGGCCACTCCAACAGCGGTAGCCAATATGCAATCAGTGACTGATCACTTTGGTCCATCCCATAAAGCTTTCTTAATTGTGCCAATGGTTGGGGCATTTTTTATTGATTTATTAAATAGTATTGCCTTAAAAATCTTCTTAGCCATTGTGACATTTTTACATTGATAGTGATTTATATAAACTTAACCACCGTTAATACGGTGGTTTTTTATCACTCTAGAAATATTGGAAGAACATAGAGAATATTATGCAAACACATTTTTCAGAAGTGGTGGTGATTGGCGCAGGTGCTGCGGGTTTATTTTGTGCCGCTGAATTAGGGCAAGCAGGTAAACAGGTCACCATTTTAGATGGGGGGAAAAAAATTGGGCGTAAGATTTTAATGGCGGGTGGCGGCTATTGTAATTTCACCAATTTAGATGTGACAGCCCATCATTATTTATCGCAAAATCCTCATTTTGTGAAATCTGCGTTGGCCCGTTTTAATCAGTGGGATTTTATTGCCAAGGTTCTAGAATATGAGATCCCTTATCATGAAAAAGAAGACGGTCAATTATTTTGTGATCGCAGTGCGGAAGATATTGTCAAAATGTTGGAAGCAGAATGTGCTAAAGGAAAGGTAAATATTCAGTTACGCCAAAAAGTGGAGCAAGTAGAAAAAATCCCTTCAGGATTTAAAATTATCGGTAGCGGTGAAGTATGGCAATGTAAAAAATTAGTTGTGGCAACAGGTGGCTTATCAATGCCGGCCTTAGGGGCGACACCTTTTGGTTATCAAATTGCTGAACAGTTTAATTTACCGGTGGTACCACCTCGAGCGAGCTTAGTGCCTTTTACTTGGCGAGAAACAGATAAATTTTATAGTGCGTTAGCAGGTATTGCTTTACCTGTTCAGGTAACCGCTCAAAATGGCCATGCTTTTGCCAAACAAATGCTTTTTACCCATCGTGGTTTATCTGGCCCGGCGATGTTACAAATTTCAAATTATTGGCAACCTGGCGAGGCATTAGAAATTGATTTTCTGCCTTCGCTATCTATTATTGATGAAATTCAAGTTTTACAACAAAGCTCCCCTAAATTACAGCTGAAAACGGTTCTTAGCCGTTTATTACCGGCAAGATTAGTAAATTTATGGTTAGAACAAGGTTTAATTGAAGATCAAACCTTAGCCAATTTTTCTAAAGTTAAATTAAATACACTAAATCATTTTTTACATCATTTTACTTTTTATCCAAATGGTACCGAAGGCTATCGTACTGCAGAAGTGACGGCTGGTGGTGTTGATACTTTTCAAATTTCGTCTAAAACAATGGAAGCAAATAATGTGCCTGGTTTATATTTTATTGGTGAAGTGTTAGATGTAACGGGTTGGTTGGGAGGCTATAACTTTCAATGGGCTTGGAGCAGTGCTTATGCTTGTGCGCAGGCTATTAAAAATTAGCTTTTTAAGTATAAGAAAGCATTCTATTAATATAAGAATAAAATATAAAATAATATTAGAAATTTAAGGAATTTTTATGAAAAAAAATACTCAATTGCTCGGTGGCGTATTTATGATTATCGCCGGTGCTTTGTTTGCCATTTCCAATACGAGTGTGCAATATCTTAGTCGTTATCTTGATCCCTCTGCCATTGCATTTTTTCAATATGCACTGGCATTTCTTTTTATTATTCCTTTTTTAGGCATTAGAGGAAGTAAGCGAGCTATTCAATCTAAACATCGTTTATTACATTTTGTACGGGTGGCATTTTCAGTTTTTGGGGTACAACTTTGGACTTATGGTTTGGCTTATGTGCCAATTTGGCAAGCCATTGCATTAGTGATGTTGTCGCCATTATTCACCACCATTGGTTCTGGTGTTTTATTAAAAGAAGATGTGAGTAAAATGCGTTATATTGCCACCTTAATTGGTTTAATCGGTGGCTTTATTATTCTTTCTCCGTGGTCGGATGATTTTAATGTTTATGCCTTTTTACCGATTACCGCCGCTATTTTTTGGTCTTTTGCTTCTCTTATTACCAAATATACTTCCAAAGATGATAGCCCTATAACCATTATCGCTTATCTTTTTGTTTTATTATTACCGGTGAATTATTTATTTGGTTATTCTCATATTTTAATTCCAACAGATATGATGACTTGGAGTCTGTTAATTCTTATTGGTATTGTCACCGCCCTTGCGCAGTTTGCCATTGCTAAATCTTACAATTTAGCTGATGCCTCATTTGTGCAGCCTTTTGATCATCTTAAGCTTCCCTTAAATGTTTTAGCCGGTTGGCTTGTTTTTGGGTATCTTCCGCCAGGTAAACTTTGGTTCGGCGCCGCTTTAATTGTGTTTGCTGTGACCATCGTATCTCGTTCGGAGAAAAAGGCAGGGAATGGTGCCGAGTTGGAAATGAGTAAATAGGTTATTTTATCCAAATACAAAAAAGCTCCCCGTCGGGAGCTTTTATTTTGTTTGTTAATGAGCGAGTTTTTCTTAACCGCGACGATCACGGAAAGAACGGCCACCTTTTTCATTAAACTGACGACGTCCACGACCACCATTGCGATCATTACGGTCGTTACTGCGGTTACCACGACTATCATTGCGTCCACGGCTATCACCACGTCCACGACTATCACCACGACCACGGCCGCCACGATTATCGCCTTGACCTTTGCTTTCGCCAACAAATGACATTTGCATTGGTTTATTTAAAACGCGAGTTTTATCGAACTGTTTAAGGATATCTTGTGAAGCACCTTGTGGAAGTTCAACTGTTGAGTAGTCATCATAAAGTTTAATATGACCGATATTGCGGCTGTCCATATCGCCTTCGTTAGCAATTGCTCCAACGATGTGACGAACATCAACACCATCACCACGGCCAACTTCAATGCGATATAAATCCATTGGTTGTGGGTTTCCGTAGCCACGACGTTGTGAACCATTGTCACGGTCACGACGGTCGTTTCTCTCACCACGACGGTCGTTACGATCACGGCGATCCATACGTACAACAGGATCGGCAGGAATAATTAATTTTTGTTTACCTTGAAGTAACATTAACATTGCAGCTGCGATATCTTCATGATCTTGATCTGCTGTGAATAAGTCTTCTAATAAACTGCGGTATTTTTCTAAATCATGGTGTTCTAATTGTTTTGTGATTTTAGATACAAATTTCTTACGACGAGATTCTTGTAATACTTCGTGGTTTGGAAGGCTTACTTCTTCAACAGGTTTTTTCATTAAGCGTTCGATGTTACCTAATAGGCGACGTTCTCTTGGCTCAACGAATAAGATTGCGCGACCAGCACGGCCAGCACGGCCAGTACGACCAATACGGTGAACATAGCTTTCAGCATCTAATGGAATATCGTAGTTTACAACTAAGCTTAAGCGTTCTACGTCTAGACCACGGGCGGCAACATCTGTTGCAACTAAAATATCTAAACTTCCTTTACGTAAACGATCTAATGTTTGTTCACGAGCTTGTTGCGTCATATCACCATTTAATGCTGCCGCGCGGAAACCATGACGGTCTAATAATGAAGTAATATCTAAAGTACCCGCTTTCGTACGAGTAAAGATAATTGCACCATCAAAATCTTCAACTTCAAGGAAACGTAATAATGCATCATTTTTACGGAATCCGCGAACATACCAACAGCTTTGTGTGATATCTGGTGAAGTTGTGTGAGTAGATTTGATTTTAATTTCTTGAGGATCCTTCATAAAACGTTTAGTAATACGACGGATTGGCTCTGGCATTGTGGCAGAGAAAAGTGCAGTTTGATGATCTTCTGGTAATTGTGCCATGACTGTTTCAACGTCATCAATAAAGCCCATACGTAACATTTCATCTGCTTCATCAAGAACGATAGATTTTAATTCAGATAAATCTAAAGTACCACGACGGATATGATCTAAGATACGCCCAGGTGTACCAACAACAATTTGTGAACCTTGGCGTAAAGCACGTAATTGAATATCATAACGTTGACCACCATAAAGTGTTACTACGCGTAAACCACGGGCATGTTTAGTAAATTGTTCACAAGCGTCAGCAACTTGGATGGCTAATTCACGAGTTGGTGCCATTACTAACATTTGTGGGATTTTTTTCTCAACTTCAATTTTAGTTAAAAGAGGTAAAGAGAAGGCAGCAGTTTTACCACTACCAGTTTGTGCCATACCAAGTACGTCACGGCCTTCTAATAAAGAAGGAATACAGCTTTGTTGGATTGGAGATGGTGTTTCAAAGCCCATGTCATTTACGGCTTTAAGGATAAATTCAGGCAAGCCTAAATCGTTAAAAGTGATTTTGGTTTCAGTCATTAAAAATTCTCAAATGATATATACAAGAATAGAAACGAAATGGAGTAACGCAAGTTAGGATATTTCAATTGTAAAGCTTGTGGGCTTAGGGCTATTTCTATTCAAAAAAAGCAGAAGATTAAGTGGCAACAAGCCACTTAATCTTTATGCGGATTGGTTTTACTCGGCAGCAGGCACTTCGAGTGTAGCAGCATCAGCTGCAGTGTTTTTTTGTTCTACATCTTTCATTGTCAAACGGATACGGCCTTGGCGGTCAATTTCAACCACTTTAACAGTAACTTCTTGGCCAACTTTTAAGTAGTCGCTAACTTTTTCTACGCGTTCGTCAGCAATTTGTGAAATATGCACTAAGCCTTCTTTGTTACCAAGTACAGCAACGAAAGCACCGAAATCGGCTAAACGAGTGACTTTACCTTGGTAAGTTGTGCCTGCTTCAACTTCAGCAGTGATTTCTTCGATACGTTTCATTACAGCTTTAACAGCATTACCATCAACGGCAGCGATTTTCACCGTACCATCATCATCGATATCGATAGAAGTGCTTGTTTCTTCTGTTAAAGAACGAATAGTTGCGCCACCTTTTCCGATTACGTCTTTAATTTTCTTCGGATCAATTTTCATAGTGTAAATGCGCGGTGCAAATTCAGAAATATCTTCGCGAGGTGCCGCAATGGCTTGTTCCATAACACCTAAAATGTGCATACGAGCACTTTTCGCTTGGTTTAACGCAATTTGCATAATTTCAGGAGTAATGCCTTCAATTTTAATATCCATTTGAAGAGCAGTTACACCTTCACGTGTACCGGCAACTTTGAAATCCATATCACCTAAGTGATCTTCATCACCTAAAATATCAGAAAGAACAACGAATTTTTCGTCTTCTTTCACTAATCCCATCGCGATCCCTGCAACAGCTGCTTTAATTGGTACACCTGCATCCATAAGAGCGAGTGATGCACCACATACAGATGCCATAGAAGATGAACCATTAGATTCAGTAATTTCAGAAACAACACGGACAACATATGGGAACTCTGTGATACTTGGCATTACAGCCGCAACACCACGTTTTGCTAAACGGCCATGGCCGATTTCACGACGTTTTGGAGAACCAATCATTCCAGTTTCACCTACAGAGTATGGAGGGAAGTTATAGTGGAATAAGAAGTGATCAGAACGTTCGCCTGTAAGTTCATCAATAGTTTGTGCATCGCGCTCAGTACCTAATGTCGCCACAGCTAAAGCCTGTGTTTCGCCACGAGTAAAGAGGGCAGAACCGTGCGTACGTGGTAAAAGACCAGTACAAATATCTAATGCACGTACAGTATCTTTAGTTCGACCATCAATACGTGGTTCACCATTTAAGATACGTGAACGAACGATTTGGCTTTCAAGGTCTGTGATGATATCGATAATTTTACCTTCTTCGATACTTTCATCTTCAGCGGTTAATTGTGCAATAACGTCTGCTTTAATAGCGTCAATTTGTTCGTAACGTGCTTGTTTTTCAGTAATTAAGTAAGCATCACCAAGACGTGCTTCAGCAAGTGCTTTTACTTTGTTGATTAAAGCGGTGTTAGGTTCCGGTAATTTCCAGTCCCAACGAGGTTTGCCCGCTTCTTTTGTTAATTCTTTGATTGCCTCAATGACAACTTGTTGTTGTTGATGACCAAATACTACCGCCGCTAACATTTGTTCTTCGCTTAAGATTTTTGCTTCAGATTCAACCATTAATACAGCTTTATCAGTACCCGCAACCATTAAGTCTAGGTCACTGATTTTTTGTTCGTTAATTGTTGGGTTGAGAACAAATTGACCATTAATTAAACCAACACGTGCAGCACCGATAGGACCATTAAAAGGCACACCAGATAAAGAAAGGGCAGCTGATGCACCAATCATTGCAACTAAGTCTGGGCTAATTTGTGGGTTCACTGACATTACAGTGGCGACGATTTGAATTTCGTTGAAGAAACCTTCAGGGAAAAGTGGACGGATTGGACGGTCAATTAAACGGGCAGTTAATGTTTCACCTTCAGAAGGACGGCCTTCACGTTTAAAGAAACCACCAGGAATACGACCAGCGGCATAAGTTTTTTCTTGATAGTTAACCGTTAATGGGAAGAAATCTTGTCCTTCTTTAACATCTTTTTTTGCAACAACAGCAACAAAAACTGTTGTATCGTCCATGCTTGCCATGACAGCAGCTGTAGCTTGACGAGCAATTGCGCCCGTTTCTAAAGTTACGGTATGTTGACCGTATTTAAATTGTTTTACAATTGGATTCACTCTAAATATCCTTTTTTCGTTAATAAAAATAGGCTTTTTTTCCAATTGCGACTAGCAAAAATAATCTAAAAAAACACCGCACTTTGTAACAAAATGCGATGAATTCGAATTTGATTGAAAGTAAATTATTTTTGATAGCCGCACGCCAAGTGGAAAATAAAGCCTAGCCATTATACAGAATTTTCACCCCTTGTGTGAAATATTTTGCATTTTCTTTAATTTTGTGTTTGCAGGGCCGTTAACCAAGTCTCTAACACTTCTAAATCTTGCTGCCATTCTTGTTGTAACGTTTGTACCCAGCTTGCAATTTTTTGATCCCAGTGGAGAGAATTTTCATCCTGAGCAAGGGCGGCAATTTCTTGCATTCGTTTTAAACCAATGGAAGCAAAAGCACCTTTGAGTTTATGGGCAGAATTTAATAATGGTGTTTTTTTCTGCTCTCCTTGTGCTTCATAAGCTTGCAGATTTTGATTAAGCTCATCTAAATAAGTGGGCATAGTTTCTTGAAATAAATGTAGATTTTGTTTTACTAAGTTAATGCCTAGCAGTTCCACTAAATCTTGTAACATAGTCTCATCAATAATCTGTTGCTTATTGATTGCTTCTTCATTATTTTCAAGAGACTCTACATTATTTGAGTCAATTTTGAGTTTAGGGTTTAAATTAACCATAACTTCTGGTTCAAAATAATTTAATAAACAATAAGTGAGTTCTTCTATAGCTAAGGGTTTACGTAATACATCATCCATTCCATTATCTAAATAATTTTGTTTATCTTGAATAATATTGGCCGTTAATGCGACAAGAGGAGGGAGATAATCGTAGTCTCCATCTTCATATTTTTTACGTAAATACTGAGCAATTTCAAAACCAGAAATATCAGGTAACTGGATATCTAATAATATTAAATCATATTGATTTTGTTCAAAAAGCTGAATGGCTTCTTTCCCAGTCATTGCTACATCAACGTGATAATTGAGCTTTTCTAACATTGATTTGGCAACCACAATATTCACTTCAATATCTTCTACTAATAGAATTTTTAAATTTGCAGGAATATGCGTTAAACAATCAAAAGGTTTGGTGATGGTTTCGGCTTGAATGGTTAACGTAAAAACAGAGCCTTTACCAAGTTTACTGGAAACGGTTAAATCCCCTCCCATTAAATTGGCAATAGTTTTAGAAATAGCAAGCCCAATACCACTTCCAGTTGGGTTGTAATTACTTGATTTTGCTTGGTAATACATGGTGAAAATATTTTTTGCATCTTCTGTGTCTATGCCAATGCCAGTATCTGTAACGATAAAAATAATTTCATTTTTAGTGGTTTGTTTTACTTCAAGAGAAACGTTACCTTCTTGGGTAAATTTCACGGCATTATTAATGAGATTCCAAAGAATTTGGCTAAGGCGTGCGGTGTCTAGCATCACCCAATTTGGTAGTTCGGTGGTTTGTTTTAAATAAAAATCAAGTTTACGTTGTTGTGCCATTAACATTCCAAAGTTTGAAATGTCATTTAAGAAGGTGAGGAAATCTGTTTCTTTTTTATGTAATTGAATTGAGTTGGCATCAATTTTTTGTAAATCAATCATATCACTAAAAATATGACCTAAAGAAATAGCACTCATATTAATGGTTTTTAGGTAATTACGTTGTGTTTCTGTTAATCGATCATCAAGTAAAATACGGCTTAAACCAATAATGCCGTTTAATGGTGTACGTAATTCGTGGCTAATGGTTGCCATTAATGTGGATTTATCTTGGTTATTTCGTTCTAATTCTGCTAAGGCTTCAGATAAACGTTTTTCCGCTAAAATTCTATCAGAAACTTCTTGGCGTAAACTGCCGACAATTCTTTCTAAATCTAAGCGAGAACGTTCAAGTCGTTCAACTAATAAGGTAAAGAAATAAACGACGAAAGGGGCTGTTAATAAACCAAAGACAATCGAGCGAATAATGGCTGGCCAGTGAACGCCACCCATAAAACAAACACTTAAAATAATTTGAGTGATTAAAGCAAAAATAGCAATTGCTAACACCCCAAGAATAGAGAATTTTACTCGTCCAAGTCGAATAACCCAATCAATATAGCGTTTTGTAAAGTGTCTGATAGTCATAATTTGTTAATCTTCGGTTATATTCAGTTAAAAAGAAGAGAAATTCTAGCATAAGAATAAGAAATTTGACGAATATTGAAATTGAATATTTTTAATAAATTTTCAGACACTTTTGTCCTAAATCAATTTTAAGAGTAGAATAACTTTTACTTTTTTATTTTGTGTGATGTGTAATATGTTTTTTCAAAAAGAAAAATTGATTGCTTATAGCCAATTAATGCGTATAGATCGCCCTATTGGCACTTTACTTTTATTATGGCCTACTTTATGGGCTTTATTTTTAGCCAATGATGGTTTCCCACCAATTCATTTATTAATCGTTTTTATTTTAGGCGTTATTTTTATGCGAGCCGCCGGCTGTGTAATTAATGATTATGCCGATCGTCATATTGATGGCTCTGTTAAAAGAACAGTAAATCGTCCCCTCGCAACAGGTAAAGCTACCGCTAAGGAAGCAAAAATATTATTCGCAATACTTCTCTTTTTATCTTTTATTTTGGTTTTATTTTTAAATAAAATGGCAATTTTGCTCTCTTTTGTTGGGGCATTTCTTGCCATTATTTATCCTTTTATGAAACGCTATACAAATTTACCACAAGTTTTTTTAGGTTGTGCTTTTGGTTGGGCAATTCCTATGGCTTATGGTGCCAGCATTGAAACATTGCCATTGGCTTGTTGGTTATTATTTGCGGCAAATTTATTATGGACGGTGGCTTATGACACTCAATATGCTATGGTTGATCGAGATGATGATTTACGTATTGGGGTAAAATCAACGGCGATTTTATTTGGCCGTTATGACAACTTGATTATCGCTTTATTACAATTTGTGGCATTGATTTTATTATTAGCGGTTGGCGTTGTAACACATATGCATTTTAGTTATTTCTTGGTTATTGTGGCAACTATGGGGCTTTTTATTTATCAAGGGAAGTTAACGCAAAAACGTGAACGTGATGATTGTTTTAAGGCCTTTTTAAATAATAATAATGTTGGATTAATGATTTTTATCGCCGTTTTATGTGGTATTTTTGGCTAAAATAGAATTTTATTTTATCACTCTTGCCGTAAAACTCCGCCCTTAAGGTGGAGATGTAAGGCAAAATAGCGAAGCTGTTTAAACCATGTGTTCTTTTCTGTAATCGAAGATAGTCGTTAGTAGGAATCACCTCCCTAAAGGGAGGTGAGGGTGTCAATGAGTTAATCCATATGCTCTTTTAGAAAACCACCACTTTGGTGTTGCCATAATTTGGCGTATAATCCTTTTTTCGCTAATAATTCAGCGTGGCTACCTTCTTCAATAATTTCTCCTTGGTCAAGGACAATGAGGCGGTCCATTGCGGCAATGGTGGAAAGTCGATGAGCAATGGCGATAACTGTTTTGTTTTCCATCATTTGATCGAGGCTTTCTTGAATAGCCACTTCAACTTCTGAGTCTAGAGCACTGGTGGCTTCATCTAATAATAAAATCGGTGCATCTTTTAACATTACACGAGCAATGGCAATTCTTTGACGTTGTCCCCCAGAAAGTTTTACGCCTCGTTCACCAACATGAGCGTCTAAGCCTTTACGACCTTTGGCATCGGTTAATTCTGGAATAAACTCAAATACTTTTGCTTTTTTAAGGGCTTCAATCACTTCTTCTTCTGTGGCATCTGGACGACCATAAATCACATTATCTCGTACAGAACGATGTAGTAGAGAGGTATCTTGCGTCACTAAACCAATGCTGGCTCTTAAGCTATCTTGGTTAACATATTCAATATTTTGTCCATCAATTTTAATGCAACCACTTTGTGGTTCATAAAAACGTAATAGTAAGTTAACAATTGTGGATTTCCCAGCCCCAGAGCGACCAATTAAGCCGATTTTTTCACCTGGTTTAATGTGTAGATTGAAATTACGTAATAGGCGATTATGGTTAGCATAAGCAAAGTTTACGTTATCAAAGTGAATATCACCTTGACTTACGATTAATGGTTTGGCTTTTTTATCATCAACAATGCTGTGTGGTTGAGATATGGTTTTCATTCCGTCATTAACAGTACCAATATTTTCAAACATTCTTACGGACTCCCACATTATCCAGCGGGCCATACCATTAACTCTTAAAGCCATTGCAGTAGCGGTAGCAATGGCACCAACTGCCACGGCATTAATAGACCATAAATAAACGCTTAAAATACCGGTACTTAAAATTAGGAGTACATTTACGGCGTAAACTAAGGTATCTAATGAGGTAGCTAAACGCATTTGAGCATACACTGTTACCATAAATTCTTTCATAGAACTTTTTGCATAACTTGCTTCTCGAGAGGCATGAGAGAACAGTTTTACCGTTGTGATATTGGAATAGGCATCAGTAATACGTCCAGTCATTAGGGAGCGAGCATTTGCTTGCCGTTGTGCAGTTTTAGAGAGCTTAGGAATAAGGAAACGTAATACGCTACCAAATAAGACTGCCCAAATAATAAATGGAATTAATAGCCAGCTATCTAAATTAACTAAAATAATACCTGAAGTAATGAAATAAACGGCAATGTACACCACCATATTTGCCATGCTTAATACGCTATCTCGTACTGCTAAGGCGGTTTGCATCACTTTTGCAGAAACACGGCCGGCAAATTCATCTTGATAAAAACTTAAACTTTGGCCAAGCATTAGACGGTGGAAATTCCAGCGTAAACGCATTGGAAAGTTTCCTTGTAGAACTTGGAGTTTGGTGGTGGTTGCAAGGAAGGATAATAAAATACTTGCCACTAACACAGCAATCATTGCTGTTAAATATGATCCTTTTTCTTGCCACAATGTGGCGGGTGTATAAGTGCTTAACCAATTAACGAGGATCCCCATAAATTGAAATAATAGTGCTTCTAAGGCCCCCATACCCATGGTAAAAATAGCTAATAATAATATCCATTTTTTCATTCCATCAATACTTGCCCAAATAAAAGCACCGAGTTTATTTGGCGGTGTTTTAGGTTGAGCATCAGGATATGGTGTGAGACGGTTTTCAAACCAAGTGAAAATTTTATTGAACATATTTATTACTACCATTATTAAAAAAGAACTGAACATTGTATCAAATTATAGACAATAACTCTATTTTACGACTTTGTTTGTTCTTATTATTTTGTTAAAAAATGAATTTCCTGCATTTTATAAAGTACCATTTCAGGCGTAATTTCAGCCATAAGATTTTCACCTTTTACCTTAGTTGCCCACGGGAGATCTTTGTTGGACTTTGACTGGGTTCGCATAAGACATTGATCATAAACTGAAACCACGTTATTTAAATCATTGTAAGGGCCTGTTCGCATAGGATTGTGATAGGCATATAAGCCGATGACTGGTGTATTGCCTAAGGTGGCTAAATGAGCGGGGCCACTATCAGGGGCGAGAACTAAATCTGCTTGTGAAATGAGGGCAGCAAATTCAATTAAACTGGTTTTCCCGCAAAGATTTAAAGGTTGGAAATGGCAAGCTTGAATAATTTGTGCAACCATTTCTATTTCGCGAGGTGCTGGCGCGCCACAGAAAATAACCTGTTTATTTTGTTGGTGGGCAATATCTGCAATTTGGGCGTAACCTTCAACAGTCCAATCTTTTTCCGCTTTACTAGAACAAGGGGAAATAATTAATGTTGGTTTATTTTCATCAATATATTGATGCATTTTTTGTTGGATTGCGGGAGGAATATTTAAATTCCAATGGGGAGTGCTAACTGGTACGCCAAGTTCTTGGGCAAATGCCATAAAACCATTTAATACATGAGGATTTTTAGGGTCGGTAACACGATGATTAACGACTAAATGTTGCCCTTCGCGAGAGCGAATTTTACCAAAACCAATTTTATATTTGGCTTTAATTCCTAAAGAAAGAATAGAGGCTCTAAGGGCTGTTTGCATATTTAATAAGGCATCAAAGGATTTATCTTTTAGTGTTTTCCATAAATCCCAAATACCTTTAATACCTGTTTTTTTATCATAGATAACAAAATTAATACCTTCAATATGTTGAAATAATGCTCTTTCAGTTTTCCCGATAATCCAGGTTATTTCTGTTTCTGGCCAATATTGATGAATTTGTTGGACGGCTGCTAATGCATGACAAACATCACCAATGGCAGATAATCGTAAAACACAAATTGATTTTGGGGCTTGGGTAAAAAGAGGCATATAAGATCCTTAATGGGTGATTATTTTTATTATTTTTTGTGAAAAATTAGGGGATTATAATAAATAATAAATGAGGTTTAATAAAGAGAAGTTGGAAAGATTAAAGCAATTAAAATTAAAGAAGGCTAATAGCATCATTAACTATTAGCCTTGGCTGTTTTTCCTTTTTTTGGGTTTATGCTTGAGGCCTTATCAAGTAGAATAGCCATATTCATTTTTTTAGATTATTTATATGTTTGCAGCTCAATATCAACATCAATATTTTCTTTTTGCTGATTCGGTGAAGCAAGAAGAGTTAAATTCCAAAAATATCGATCAATTTTTTAATCCCCAATATTGGCAACAGCAGGGGCGTATTCTTGGTAGTGCTCAAGGCCGTGGCACCACGTATTTTCTTGCCACAAAAGACTTATTTGGAATGAATACAGCCTTACGCCATTATTATCGTGGTGGCTTGTGGGGGAAGATTAATCGTGATCATTATGCTTTTCCTGATTGTTTAAATAAAACGAGAAGTTTTGCTGAATTCTTATTGCTAGATCGTTTATATCAAGCTGGCATTGCCGTACCACAACCTATTGCGGCCAAAGTGGAAAAAACATTATTTGGTTATCGTGCCGATTTAATTACACAACGTATTGAACAAGCGAAAGATTTGACTGATTTATTACAAACGCAAGATTTATCAGGACAGGCTTGGGAAGGTATTGGTAAACTTATTGCGCAATTACATCAAGAACAAATTTGCCACACAGATTTAAATGCCCACAATATTTTGGTACAAAATTTTGGGCAAAATAATGAGAAATATTGGCTGTTGGATTTTGATAAATGCGGCCAAAAAGCGGGGCAATCGTGGAAAAAAGAGAATTTAGCTCGCTTGCACCGCTCTTTTATTAAAGAAGTGGAAAGAATGAAAATTCGCTTTAATGAGGATTGTTGGCAATCTTTGTTAAAAGGGTATCAATCCATTTCTTAATCGACATATTTTTCTTTCTGAGTTAAAGCCTTGTAAACCACTTCGGGCACAAGGGCTTTAATGTCTCCGTTATGTAAATAAACTTCCCTCACTACGGTGGAAGAGACAAAGCCCCATTTGGCAGAAGGGGGGAAAAAAATACTTTCGACATTTTCCACTAAATGGGAACTGACTTGTGCTAGCTGGCATTCATATTCAAAATCTGTGGTATTACGAACGCCACGAATAATGGCTTGAATATTTTGTTCTGCGACCACTTTGGCTAATAAACCACTAAAGCCAAATACTTCGACGTTATTTAAATGAGCAAGGGTTTTCTTCGCAAGTTCTACTCGTTCGGTATAGCTAAATAAAGTTCTTTTAGTCGGATTATTAGCAACTGCAACCAGTACTTTAGGGAAAAGTTTTGCACTACGTTCAATAATATCTAAATGGCCGTTGGTGATAGGATCAAAGGTCCCAGGGTAAATTACTTTAATCATATTATTTCTCTAAATAAGGGTTTAAACTTTTTATTAAGCGCGCTAAAGCACCACGATTTTGTTGTAGTACTTGGTAACCTGCTTGGCCATATTGATGGCGTAGATCAGAGCTTTGTAATAATTCATTTATGGTAGTAAATAAAGCATTACTATTGGCTGGAATTTCTATGACACCTTTTACTTCTTTTAATTTTTGGAAAATTTCAGGAAAGTTAAACGTATATTCACCAGTGACCACGGGAATTTGAAAAGCCAAAGGCTCTAAGGGATTATGTCCACCACGAGTAATTAAACTACCACCAATAAATGCAATGTCGGCAATAGCATACATTAGCATTAATTCCCCCATTGTATCTGCTAATAAAACCTGTGTTGAATGCTCAATTTGCTGTTGATTTTGTTGGCTGCGATGCTGATAAGTTAAATTATTTTTTTCAATTAATGTGGCCACTTCGGGAAAATGTTCAGGGTGGCGTGGCGCAATAATTAATAATAAATTAGGATATTGATTTAATAATTTTTTATGAGCTTCGAGAATAATTTCTTCTTCCCCTTCGTGAGTGCTACCCGCCACCCAAATCGGGCGTTGTAAATGGATTTGCTGTTTAAATTGTTGGATCTTTTTTTCTAATTCAGGGGAAAGATTAAGATCAAACTTTAAATTGCCACCAATTTCTAAATGATTTTTTAATACTCCAAGATTAGCATAACGTTGGGCACTCACTTGATCTTGAGCACTGATTAAGGTGATTTGTTGTAAAATTTCGCGGATGCCTTTTTTAATTTTTCCATAACGTTGGGCAGAGCGAGCAGAAAGGCGGGCATTAACGATCACGAAAGGGATGTTGAGTTGTTGACATTGAGCGATTAAATTTGGCCAAATTTCTGTTTCTATTACGATACACATTTTAGGTTGGATAAAGTTTAAAAAACGCTTTACGGAGCCCGGTAAATCATAGGGAAGGTAAATGTTAGTTACGGTTTTGCCAAAAGTTTGACGTACGCGATCAGAACCGGTCGGCGTCATTGTGGTCACCGTTACACTTAAATGGGGATGTTGTTGTTGCAGTTTTTTTATTAGAGGAGTGGCCGCAATGACTTCACCTACGGAGGCAGCATGAATAAGAATGCCATTTTTTGTCGGAGCCTTGAGTTTGCCATAAAAGCCATAGCGTTCAAGTTGGCGATGACGATAACTTGGAGCTTTTAGGCTACGGATAAGCATAAATAACCAAATAATTGGTTGAATAAGATAAAACAGAATTGTATAGAAAAAACGCCACATAATATTGATATTGTTACGCTGTTAGTTAGTAAATATTCAATGGATAAAAAGTGCGAATAAATCGCACTTTTTAGTAGAGATTACAATTTTTTATTGTTAATCAATGATTAGTTTTTTGCTTTTGCTGCTGCTTTAACGATTGCTGCAAATGCTGGAGCTTTAAGAGAAGCACCACCGACTAATGCACCGTCGATATCTGGTTGAGTAAATAATTTAGCTGCATTGCTGTCATTTACAGAACCGCCGTATTGAAGAATGACTTGTTTAGCAACAGCAGCATCTTGTTTAGCAATATGATCACGGATAAATTTATGAACTGCTTGAGCTTGTTCTGGAGTTGCAGATTTACCAGTGCCGATTGCCCAAATTGGTTCATAAGCAATGACTGCACCATTTAATGCATCAACACCTAAAGTATTTAATACTGCATCGATTTGACGAGCACAAACTTCTTCAGTTTTACCTGCTTCTTGTTCTTCTTCAGATTCACCAATACATAATACAGGAATTAAACCTGCAGCTTTTAATGCAGCAAATTTTTTCGCAACAAATTCATCACTTTCTTTGTGGTAAGTACGGCGTTCTGAGTGACCGATAATGATATATTTAGCGCCAAAATCTTTTAACATTTCAGTTGAAATGTCACCAGTAAAAGCACCTGAAGTATTTAAGTCAACATTTTGTGCTCCTAATGCAATTTGACTACCTTTTAATGCTTCTTCAGCAGCTGCTAAATACATTACAGGTGGTGCGATTGCAACATCACAACCTTCAACATTTGCTAATTCTGCTTTTAAGTCTGCGATTAATGTAGCTGTAAATTGTTTGTTACCATTTAATTTCCAGTTACCCATTACTAAAGGACGACGTGCCATAATGATTTTCTCCGTTTCTAATTAATTAAAATCAATGGGCGTACTATATCAAATTTTTGCGTTATAAAGTTAATTTTTGTCAATGAAATAGATAAAACTTTTATAAAAATAAAAGTTTTATTTGGAAAAAGATGATTTAAGCTTAATTGCCTAATAATTGAGAGATAATTTCAGGAATAATTTTAGGTTCAGGTAATAAAACTTGTTTATGGCGACTAAGTTCACCTTTTTGTAATTGGATTTGGCTTTTGGGTATTTTGAAAGCTTTACTTAAATATTTTATTAAGTGTGCATTGGCTTTGCCATCAATAGGTGGGGCGGTAATGGCGATTTTTAATTCATCGCCATGCAATCCGATAATTTGATCTCGACTTGCTTTAGGTTGTAAAACAATGCGTAGTTGTAAGTCGGTGCCAATTTTTTTTACCGCCATGTGTGAGTGTTCCTTATATTTTAATTAGGCTAAATACCAATATAGGCCTAAATAATCGGCTAAAATATTATTGATTCCGATGAGAATAAAGGCCAATACCATTGGCGAAAAATCGATAACCCCAAGGGTTGGTAAAATACGGCGAATTGGTTTTAAAAATGGCTCTGTGAGTTGGTATAAAATATATTGCCAACTATTACGACCTTGAGCAAACCAACTTGAGATCGCACCAATAAAGAGTAAGTATAATAGTGTCTTTCCGCAAATACTTATAATATGTAATGCCCCAACAATTAAACAAGCAATGTAATCTTCGGTGTTTAAACTTTGATTAAGTAAGAAAATGAGAAATACTTTTAAGGCACCAATGAGAAAAATTACAAAAAGTGTTGCTGTATTAACCCTTTTTACTGTCGGAAAGATATTCTGTAATGGTGTGATTATTGGGTTTGTAAATTTTGCCAATGATTGTGAAATAGGATTATAGAAATCAATTCGACAAAATTGGAATAACATACGTAACGCGAAGAGGATGCTAACCCCTTCGAAAATCATATCAAGTAAATTAAATAGTAATTGCATTTATAACCAACCTTTTCGTTTAAAGTACCAATATGGCGCAAAAGCGGCGAGCCCCATTAGTAAGAGGGCAAGGGGATAACCATATTGGGTATGTAATTCTGGCATATTACCAAAGTTCATTCCGTAGTTGGATGCCACCAATGTTGGTGGCAAGAAAATAACGGATACCACAGAGAAGATTTTAATAATACGGTTTTGCTCAATATTAATAAAACCCATTGCAGCTTGCATTAAGAAGTTCACTTTTTGGAAAAGTGATTCATTATGAGGTTGTAAGGATTCAATATCGCGTAAAATATCACGAGCTTGTTCTAGCTGAGTCGCAGGTAAACGAGTTTTGCGAACGAGGAAACTTAGAGCCCTTTGTGTATCCATTAAGCATAAGCGAACTTTAGAGCTAGTATCTTCTTGTTCTGTAATGGTGGCAAGGGCATCATCAAATTCTTCACCTTGCTTACCTTCTAAAATGATACGACTTAATTTTTCTAAATCTGCATACACTGTTTCGATAACATCAGCTAATTGTTCTATTTTAGTTTCTAACAGATCGAGCAAGACTTCATAGGCATTACATTCTCCTAACCATTGATTACGTGAACGCATACGATATAAACGGAAAGCAGGCAACTCTCGATTCCGTAATGTAAATAAACGGCCATCACGTAAGGTAAAGGCGACACTGGCAAGGTCTGCATAATCATTTTCATCTTCACAATAGAAGAATGAGTGTAAATGTAAGCCATCTTCATCTTCGAAGAAACGTGCTGAAGATTCGATATCTTCTAATTCTAGAAAGGAGGCGAGGCTTTGATCTAAACAGTCTTGTAATCGTTGGCGTTCTTGGGTTGTTGGCTCTATTAAATCTAGCCATAAAGCATCGTTGAGCTGTTTATCTTCTGGCTCATCAATACGCACTAAACGAGCGTTTTCAACGGCAAAAGCATTAATCATATTGTCATACTCCTTTTGGGAATGATGAACAACGCAATGAACGAGAAAACAAATTGTTACATTATCGAAAAGCGATGAGGTCGCTTTTAGCTAACAACGAAAATTTGATTGAAAAGATACCAAAGTTGGTAATGGAAACTTACCTGCGTCATCTCGCAAATAAGTAAATGGCGAGATGTAATTTAATATGGCAATCGGTATCGACTGTGACTGTCCAATGTGTGTGTCCTCTATTATTAAAACGTGCAAAATGTTACGCTTGAATAGGGATTTCGTCAAGTTTAGTTGTTTAAATATTGGGCTAAATCAATAAAAATAAAAGGATTTTAAAAAGAGGGTGAAAATTGAAAGTAAAACAAAAAAAAGTGGCAATCTAATTACCACTTTTTTATAACTCATTGTGATTATTTAGTAGGATAGTCCCACCAAATATCAAATAATTCGCTTACTTCAACTTGTTGTAAACCTTGTTCTACTAACCAGTTTTTTACTAATTCACGGTGTTCTTCAGTACATTTACCTAATTTTTCTAAACAAACTAAACCTTCCCAGTTTAAATAACCGCTACCTTCATAAGCTAAACCATTTGGATTGATAACTTCAGCGATGAAGCGATCTACCATTAAATCTACTTGATCGATTGCTGTGTTTTCAGCAAATTGCCATTTTACTAAGAAACCTAATTCTTGGAATTCAGCAAGGTGTAATTTTTTACGTTGTCTTTGGTTACGTTTAATCGCCATTTTTATTCTCCTATTTGAGTTTGGGCCCTAACACTACCCTATTTTTTAATAAAATACAAATCCCAAACACCGTGACCTAGACGCTCACCTCGAGCTTCAAATTTTGTTAATGGACGAAATTCTGGGCGAGGAATAAAGTCATTAGTTGCGGAAGTATTTTCAAATGTATGTGCTCGATTTAAAACTTCAAGCATATGTTCTGCATAATTTTCCCAATCAGTGGCAAAATGGATAAAACCAAGGGGTTTAATTTTTTGATTAAGTAATGCTAAAAATGCATCTTGTACAATGCGGCGTTTATGATGACGACTTTTATGCCATGGATCTGGGAAGAATAATTGTAAACCTGCAAGGCTTTCATCAGGTATGCAATCTTGTAAAATTTCAATGGCATCATGACAAATAACACGTAAATTGGTAATCTTTTTTTCAATTGCATAGGCAATACAAGCACCAACACCAGGGGTGTGTACTTCAATACCAATATAATTTTTATCGGGATTTTGTTCCGCCATTTCTACGAGAGAAGAGCCCATACCGAAACCAATTTCTAAAATAACAGGATGATCATTTTTAAAAATTGTTTGAAAATCAAATGGGGCGTTTTGATATTCTAAGCCATAAGTATGCCAGTTATCATTCATCATAGTACGTTGGCGTTCACTGATTCGGCCGGTTCTTAATACAAAGCTACGAACTTTACGTTTATAGTGACCATCTTCGGTAAATTCAGCTGTTTCTACTGTTTTTCGCTTTTTATCGGCGAAGGTTGTTTGTTCTGTCATAGGATATTTCGTTGTCTAAAAAGAGTTTAAAAAATTAAAGGCGAGATTATAAAGTCTTTATGTAAAAAAGTAACCTATAAAATGGAATAAATGATGACTTAAAAATAATCAAAAATGATTGTATGATTTGCTGTTAAATTTGTTAGACTGCATCTCTTCTTTTTTATGATTATTTTTTATTGTGGAGATTATGCAAGCTTTATCTCATCAAGATGCGCCTTTTGCTTCTATGGTTTTAACTTGGTATGACCAATTTGGACGTAAAGATTTACCTTGGCAACAAAATAAAACCTTATATTCAGTTTGGTTATCGGAAATTATGTTGCAGCAGACTCAAGTAATGACAGTGATCCCTTATTTTGAAAGATTTCTGCAACGTTTCCCTACCGTTAATGATTTAGCGGTAGCTAAATTAGATGAAGTTTTGCATTTATGGACAGGGCTTGGTTATTATGCTCGAGCTAGAAACTTACATAAAGCAGCGCAAATTATTACTCAGCAGTATTATGGGCAATTTCCATATGATTTTGAAGAAGTGCTTGCTTTACCCGGAGTTGGCCGTAGTACCGCAGGTGCAATTTTATCATCTTGTTTAAATGCGCCTTATCCAATTTTAGATGGAAATGTAAAGCGTGTTTTAGCACGTTATTTTCAGCTAGAAGGGTGGCCAGGTGAAAAGAAGGTGGAAAATATTTTTTGGCAAAAAAGCGCGCAAGTCACGCCAATAGAAAGAATTGCAGATTTTAATCAGGCAATGATGGATCTAGGGGCGATGATTTGCACACGTAGTAAACCTAAATGCAGTCTTTGTCCTTTGCAAGAGGATTGTTTAGCTTATAAAGAGGATAGCTGGCAATTATATCCAACGAAAAAAACCAAAAAAATATTACCTATAAAACAAGCGTATTTTTTAATTGAAGAAAATGATGGCAAAGTTTTATTGCAACGTCGAGAGAATTCTGGTTTATGGGGTGGGTTATATTGTTTCCCTCAATTTGATTCCAAAGAAAGTTTACAGGCTTATTTAAAGGAAAAAGATATTTTAGATTTTGAGCAATGGATTACCTTTCGACATACTTTTAGTCATTTTCATTTAGATATTTATCCTATTTTAGTGCATAAAAAAACGCGGACTCAATGTGAAGAAAAAAGCTCAGAAACTCAATATTCTATACCCACAAGAGGCAATTATTGGTATGATTTGCACCAGTCGGCCAAAATAGGCTTGGCTACGCCCGTCAAAAATTTATTACAGCAACTAAAAACAAGGATTTAACTATGGCAAGAACAGTATTTTGTGCTTATTTAAAACAAGATGCCGAAGGGCTTGATTTTCAATTATACCCAGGAGAGCTAGGCAAACGAATTTTTGAACAAATTAGTAAGCAAGCTTGGGGAGAATGGCTTAAAAAGCAAACTATGCTTGTGAATGAAAAGAAATTAAATATGATGAATGCAGAACATCGTCAGTTATTAGAACAAGAAATGGTAAATTTCTTATTTGAAGGAAAGGATGTTCATATTGAAGGCTATACACCACCTGAACAAGAGTAGTTATGAAAAAATATTTACTTTTAATTTTGATTCCCTTTTTAGTTGCTTGCGGTAGTAAGACATCTGAACAATATGGTAGTGATGATATTTTTACCAAAGATACTCGTGGACTTGATATTTTAACGGGACAATTTTCACGAAATATTGATCAAATTTGGGGGGTGAGTGAATTATTGGTTGCAAGCCGTAAAGATTATGTGAAATATACCAATAGCTTTAATACTCGTAGTCATATTAGTTTTGAAGAAGGGGTTATTACCGTCGAAACCTTAGAAGGTTTACAGCAACTTTATAGTGCTATTGTTCATACTTTATTAATGGGTTCTGATGCGAAAGGAATTGATTTGTTTAATTCTGGCGATGTTCCAATTAGTAAACATCCATTTTTAGCCGATTTAGTAATGAATCAAAAAGGGCAAAAAATATCGACATTACAACGAGCCAGTGATTTTGCCACTTATTTAATTCGTCATAAGCTACAAAGAAGAACATTAGCCAATGGAAGAACAGTACAGCTTGTTATGATCCCAATGGTAGCGAATCATATTGCCTTAAGGGCGAAACGCTATCTTCCTATTGTTCGGAAAGCATCACGACGCTACGGTGTAGATGAAAGTTTAATTTTAGGTATTATGCAAACAGAGTCGAGTTTTAACCCTTATGCTATTAGCTATGCTAATGCTGTCGGTTTAATGCAAGTGGTGCCGAATACTGCGGGACGTGATATTTTTAGAGTTAAAGGTCGCAAGGGAAAACCTTCTAAATCTTATTTGTTTGATCCAAACCATAATGTAGATATTGGGACTTCTTACTTAGCATTATTACGAGATAAATATTTAGATGGGATTACTAATCCAACATCAAAACGCTTTGCTATGATTTCTGCTTATAATAGTGGAGCAGGCGCAGTTTTACGAGTATTTGATAATGATAGAGATAAAGCGGTAGCGAAGATTAATCGAATGTATCCTGAACAAATTTATAAAATTCTTACCAAAAAACATCCATCGGAACAGGCTCGTCGTTATTTAGTTAAAGTAAATAATGCACAGAAGAGTTATCGAGTTGTACGTTAATAAGATGGCCTTGTGATTTAGGATTTAAAAATGCCACTGTATTGTATGACAGTGGCATTTTCTTTTAAGGATTTATCAAATTACGCCGTAAAACCCTGTCCTTTAGGGCGGGGATATAAGGCGTAAAACATAGCTCTTTTTAGTGTGGTGTTTGTTGTTGCTCGATATATTGTTTAATAATTGCGATTGATTTTAGTCGCGGAAGTTTTCAAATTGGAATGGTTGATCTAATTCCGCATTTTTAACTAATTGAATTGTCGCTTGTAGATCGTCACGAGATTTACCCGTTACGCGAACTTGTTCACCTTGAATTTGTGTTTGAACTTTTAATTTTGCATCTTTAATTAATTTAATTAATTTTTTCGCCATATCTTTTTCGATGCCTTGTTTTAAGCCAATTTCTTTACTATAAAGTTTTCCATGGTGCTCTGCTTCTACTGGGATATCTAATGAGTTACGTTGAATATCGCGTTTAACACAAGAACCAATTAAGATTTCAATTAATTGTTCTAATTGGAAGTCTGATTCTGTGGTAATTTTGATGGTTTCATTTTTTTCATTTAATTCGATACTTGATTCTACACCACGGAAATCATAGCGAGTGCTTAAAATACGGTTAGCATTTTCTACGGCATTACGTACTTCGTGTAAGGTAATTTCTGAAACAATGTCAAATGAAGGCATTGATGGCTCCTTATTATTTGTTAGTTAGCTGTTGGCGTTTTTCATTCGCACTTAATAAACAAAGAAGTGCTCTTAAGTCGGCAAAGTTTACCACAACTTGAGCTTGTTGTTGAACTTTTGGTTTCGCATGGAAAGCAGCACCAAGATTTGCTTGGTCAAGCATTGGAAGATCATTGGCTCCATCGCCAATCGCGACGGTTTGAGTCGCAGGAATATTATATTCTTGACGTAGGGTGATTAATGTTTGTGCTTTATATTGTGCATCAATAACTTTTCCAGCAACCTTTCCTGTTAATTTACCATTGTAAATTTCAAATTCATTAGCGACTGCAAAATCGAGATTAAGCTTATCTTTTAGATAATTGGCAAAGTAAGTAAAGCCACCTGATGCAATCGCAAATTTCCAATGATATTTTTTTAACTCTTTAATCATTGATTCTAAACCGGGCATAATTGGAAGATGACTTCTCACTTGTTGTAAAATATTTTCAGGCGCATTTTCTAAGGTAGCCACACGGGCTCTAAGGCTTTGTTCAAAATCAAGCTCTCCACGCATTGCACTGGCCGTAATAGCTGAAACTTGCTCCCCTGTTCCTGCTAATTTGGCAACTTCATCAATACATTCCATTTGAATCATAGTTGAATCCATATCCATAATTAATAGGCCTGGTTGAGTTAATTTTGCATCAAAATCTAATCTAGCAATATCTAATTCTAATTGTTTAGCATAGGCTGGCCATTGAGTTTGCCAATTTCCTTTCATTAAAACAATGAGCAAGTTATTTTGAATATAAGCATCTAGAAAGATAAAATTTTCATCTTTTTTTTGATTGTTATCACAAAGTTGGGTAAATTTTTGTAGTTTCTCTAGGTTTAAATTTTTTGCATATAGGATAAAATCAACCATCTCTGATGATGAGTGCAATTCCTTTATAATATTGGGAGTGCGGTTGGCATAATGGTGAATAATTTGTTGTAAGCACATTTGCATAGAAAATCCTAAAAATTAAAGATTGATTATTTATTGTATTTTAGCTTATTTATATGATTTTAGGGGAATAAATGAAGGAAAGAAAATATAAAGTAAAAGAATTAGGGCTATTGTTGGGTATTGTTTTCAGTTGCTTTGCTATTGCTTTGATGGTTATTCAAAATGTTGGGCATTTTAAAAAAGTGACATTAGAGAAAGAAATCGCCGAAGTTAGCTACTTGACCCATTTATTAATAAAACAAGAAGCAGATGTCTTTTCTTCTTTAATTTTTCATAATGTAAAAAGTGAAGAATTACAAAGTAAATTAGACACTTTTGTTCAAGAGGATTTGATTTTAAATGCTTCTTTATATGCTGTTAATGGTAATTTATTAGCAGTGAGTAATAAACAAAAAAATGGGCCGGTAAATACTGAAGAAATTAGTTTTAAAAAGCAAGATGTTGTTGAGCCGATTTATTATCGGGACAATTTGGAAGGCTTTTTACGTATCACGATTAATCGTAATTATTTACCTGAAAATCAGCGTCATTTAGATAAGGTTTTCTTTTTATTATATGCGCAGGAAATAATTTTATTTTTACTCGGCATTATTTTAACAATGAGCATTTATTATTTTGTAAATATAACTCAAAAACGAGGTGTGGAAAATTTAGTCGAACCTTTTGAACCTTGCAAGGATTTAGAACAACTTCATCAAAGAAGTATGCAGAAACCAAAGGAAAACCAAGGTTCAAGAAAGGTTGCAAGAGTTTCTGTTAAAAATAAGAAAAAGGTAACGCGTAAGAAAAAGTAAAATAAAAAAACCATCTCTTAGAGATGGTTTTTTTGGGGAAAACAAAAAATTAATTAAGCTAATTTTTTGATTTGAGCGGCTAACTTAGTTTTATGGTTAGCTGCTTTATTTTTGTGGATTAAGCCTTTAGACGCCATACGGTCTAAAACTTTTTGCATTTCAACGAAAGCAGCTTCAGCAGCAGCTTTTTCGCCTGTAGCTACGATAGCATAAACTCGTTTGATATAAGTACGCATCATAGAACGTAAACTTGCATTGTGTTGACGGCGTTTTTCTGATTGAACCGCACGTTTTTTCGCTGACTTGATATTAGCCAAGGTCAAACTCCTAAAATTTCTGTTAGTTTAGTGGAAATAAAAGAAGGCATCATATAGATTGCCTTTTTTTTTACAAATAAAATTTTCGAGCGTTTCGGTGAGACACAACCGAGTGTAGCATCGGGATTGTAAAATGTGCTTACATTTAGCACAATTCAAACAACGTAGGCGAGATTTTAACAGTTTTTTTAATGAGAATATAGCGAAAAAAGAAAATTTCTATACAATTAGGGAAAAATTTTAAAAGAAGGTAATTATTTTGAGCAAAAGACTCTTAAAATCCGGCATTATTGTAAGTGGTTTTACATTTTTGTCACGTATCCTTGGTTTAGTACGTGATATTATTACAGCACAATTAATTGGCGCTGGTGTGGCGGCGGATGTATTTTTATTCGCAAACCGTATTCCTAATTTTCTTCGTCGCCTTTTTGCTGAAGGGGCTTTTTCTCAAGCTTTTGTGCCTGTTTTAGCAGAATATCGTAAAAATGATAATTTAACGGAAACTCAAGAGTTTATTGCTAAAGTGTCTGGTACCTTAGGTGGACTTGTTACTATTGTGACGTTATTGGGTATGATTTTATCACCCGTGGTAGTGATGATTTTTGGTACTGGTTGGTTTTTAGATTGGTTAGATGGTGGGCCAAATGCGGTAAAATTTACCGAGGCTTCTTTTCTATTAAAAATTACTTTTCCTTATTTATGGTTTATTACTTTTGTCGCTTTAGCTGGAGCAATTTTAAATACTCTTGGTAAATTTGGGGTTATGGCTTTTTCCCCTGTTTTGCTTAATATTGCTATTATCTTAGCTGCTATCTTTTTATCCCCTTATGTGTCTTCTCCTGATTTAGCATTGGCGATTGGTGTTTTTTGTGGTGGTTTGTTTCAATTTTTATTTCAGTTACCTTTTCTTAAACAAGCAGGGTTATTAGTTAAACCAAAATGGGCTTGGAATGATGTTGGTGTAAAAAAAATTCGGAAATTAATGTTACCTGCATTATTTGGTGTATCTGTGACACAAATAAATTTATTGCTAGATACCTTAATTGCAAGTTTTCTTATGACGGGATCCATTAGTTGGCTTTATTATTCTGATCGTTTACTTGAGTTTCCTTTAGGGTTATTTGGTATTGCTATTTCAACTGTTATTTTACCAACGTTATCTCGCCATCATGTTAATCAAATAGATAAGCAAAAGAATGGTGGTGAGCATTTTCATGCCACAATGGATTGGGGGGTACGTATGATTACGTTACTTGGTGTACCTGCTATGATTGGTATTGGAGTATTAGCGCAACCGATGCTACTTGTTTTATTTATGCGAGGTAATTTCTTGTTTAGCGATGTACAAGCAGCTTCTTATTCCCTATGGGCTTTTAATGCGGGTTTACTAAGTTTTATGCTCATTAAAATTTTGGCTAATGGTTACTATGCTCGTCAAGATACGAAAACACCGGTAAAAATAGGTATTATTGCGATGGTAAGTAATATGTTTTTTAATTTATTGGCAATTCCTTTTGGTTATGTTGGGTTAGCAATGGCTTCAGCCATGTCGGGGACCTTAAATGCTACCTTACTTTATCGAGGATTAGTGAAAGATCAGGTTTATCAAGTAAGTAAAAAAAGTATGATCTTTTTTATAAAGGTATTATTGGCAGCCATTATTATGGGTAGTGTTATTTGGTATTTGGCACCAGCAATAGAGTTATGGCAAGGAATGGCTATGTTGAAAAAAATAACTTGGTTAGGGAGTTTGATTGGAGTAGCTGTATTGGTTTATGTGAGTGCTTTATTGTTATTTGGTATTAGGGTGCATCATTTGTTGGAAAAAACAACATAATAATAGTAGAAAAGCGGTCTATTTTTACCTTTATGAATTTTAACCGTATAATAATGAAGATTTTGATTTAATTGGAAAATAAAATGAAGTTGATTAGAGGGATTAATAATTTACCGAGTGTTTTTGCCACTCAAGGTTGTGCTTTAACTATCGGTAATTTTGATGGTGTGCATTTAGGTCATCAGGAAGTGTTAGCACATTTAAAAAAAGAGGCAAAAGCACGTCATTTACCCTCTGTTGTTATGGTTTTTGAATCTCAGCCTAGCGAATATTTTTTAGGAGACAAAGCCCCTGCTCGTTTAATGCGTTTAAGAGATAAAATCGCTGCTTTTAAAGAGGTGGGGGTTGATTATGTTTTTTGTGTGAAGTTTAATTGTGAATTTTCCAAGTTAACCGCCAAAGACTTTATTCAAAAATATTTAGTTGAAAAGTTAAATGTAAAATTTTTAAGTGTTGGTGATGATTTTCGTTTTGGCTTAAAACGTCAAGGAGATTTTCATTTACTACAACAAGCGGGTTTTAAATATGGCTTTGAGGTAGAGAATAATCCTACTTTTGTAGCGGGGAATCAACGTATAAGTAGCACGGCCATTCGTCAAGCATTAGCTCAAGATGAGTTAGCATTATCTCGTCGTTTATTAGGTAAGCCTTATAGTATTGAAGGGCGTGTTTCTCATGGAAATAAGTTGGGACGTACCATAGGCTTCCCTACTGCGAACATCTTTTTACATCGTCAAGTTAATCCTGTAAGAGGGGTTTATGCTGTTAAAGTACATTTGCAAAATAGTGATGTGTTTTATGGGGTGGCCAATATTGGTACTCGTCCTACAATTAATAGTGTTTTGCAAGTTTTAGAGGTACATTTATTTAATTTCCAAGGTAATCTTTATGGAAAAAGATTGCGAGTAGAATTTTGTTTAAAAATTCGGAATGAACAAAAATTCCCAAATTTCGAAGCTTTACAAGCACAAATCAAATTAGATGCAAAAGTTGCACAGGAATTTTTTCATATAACATCTTGCTAATGATTTAAAATTAATCAAACGGTTATAAAAACATAGACTTTAAAAAGTAATCTCTCTATAATTGCAAACTCTTAACCCCCCATAGCTCAGTTGGTTAGAGCAGTCGACTCATAATCGATTGGTCACTGGTTCAAGTCCGGTTGGGGGGACCATTCAATTTCCTATTCTTATTTTTTTCTTTCAAGAATCATAAACTTACAATCATAAGCATTTTGGTCATCTTTTCTTCTTAATTGTTCAAATGTTTGTTCCCAATTATTTTGTTCTATTTCAGGGAAGAATGTGTCTCCTTCCAGATTAGTTTGAATTTCAGTTAAATAAATTTTATCGGCTTGAGGCAAATATTGTTTAAATAATTGCCCTCCACCAATTAGCATTATTTCTGGAAAATTTTGTAGATATTCAATGGCAGCTTCCATACTCGGTTGCCAAATTACATCGGGATGTTGAAAGGGACGGCGAGAGAGTACAACGTTAGTTCTGTTAGGTAATGCACGCCCAATACTTTCAAAGGTTTTTCGCCCCATAACAATTGGTTTTTGGGTGGTATTTTGTTTAAACCAAGCTAAATCTGCCGGTAAATGCCAAGGCATACGGTTATCTTTACCGATAACATTATTTAAGGTTGTAGCCACAATAAGGCTTAGTGATGATTTTTTTTGCATTGAGCATCCTTGTTAAAATAAAAATTAAACCACGGGTTTGTGGCGATAAAATAACATACCAGGTAGAGATAATCCAAAAGCTAATGCCCCTAGAATAAAGGTAGTTTTTATAAAGTAATCAACCATTTGAATAAATAATTCGTTGGAAAATCCTAAGTGATGAATTTGTACCATTGCGATCATCGCCTTGTAAGCATAAACACCAGGGATCATTGGAATAATAGCTGCCACGGTGAAAACTTTGGGATGGGCTAAATAGCGATGAGATAAATGTACCCCAATAAAACCAATAAGACTTGCTGCAAAAAAAGTGGCAAAAACTAATGGCATATTAAAATATAATAGAACAGTACGTAGTCCGTGCCCTAATGCCGCAAGAATGGCACAATAACGCAGTGCTTTTTGGGGGACATTAAAAATTAAGGCGAAACCAATGGCAGGAATTGTGGCAAAGAACATATCATCCAGTAATTTGAAAAGTAAATCTAACATTTTTATACACCCCAATTTCCAATTTGCAATAAGCTCACGGCAAAAACAATGCCTAAACAAGCACCAAAGGTTAGAGTGGTGGCAATTGTCCAACGTGCTAATCCCATATTAATAAAGCCTTTAAGAATATCTGCTAAAGAATTAATTAAAGGGAAGCCGGGAACAAGAAGTAATACACTTGAGGCCAAGGCAATTTGAGGATCATTCCCAAGGTTATATCGCTGTGCCATTCCGGCAATAATTGAGGCAATAAATGCGGTAATTGTAAAAACAATAATGGGATTATAATGGCGTTTTGATAAGGATTGGCGTACAAACATTGCTATGCTAGCGGCAACAAAAGTAATGGCAGCGATAATGATATCTCCCCCCGCTAAATGAGAAAATGCCGCACAAGAAAGCCCAACCATAACAACGACTAAGGTGCGGTTATATTTAAGTGGCTTTATTTTTTCTAGGCGATCTTTCACTTCTTCTAACTCATAAATTTTATGTTCTGCCGTGATGACTATATGCTGTACTTCTGTGACTACATGCATATTTATACCTTTATCAGCATTTTGACGGGTGGTCGTAATACAATGGCCTTTATATAGGGTTGTTAAGGTGATGGCATTTGGCATTAAGGCACATTCTACACTTTCCATTCCTAAAGCTATACCAAGGCGATATGTGAGCTGTACTATGACGGCACTTTCAGCACCATATTGTAGTAAGAGTTGGGCTGTTTTTATGCAGAGCTTTGTGATTTCCCGCTGTTTATCATAGGGATTAGTTACTGTTTCCATATTATTCTCCTAAAAATAAATGCGGTTATTATACGCTAACAATTTGTTTAATAAATTGACTTATATTTATAAGAGAAATAAAAAAAACGACATAATTTAAGTGACTTATGTCGTTTATAACGAAATATTTTATTCTTCAATCATTAAGTTTTTTAAAATGGCAAATATTTCACGGTAAGCGCGACCATGTTTGCCTTCTTTATTTTCTTTTTGAGCTGAGCGAATTAGAGAACGTAGTTGTTGACGATCGGCTTGTGGGTATTCATTTAATAATGCTGTTAAAGCTTGATCACCTTCAGTAATTAAATTGTCTCGGTATAATTCCATTTTATGGAAAAGTGCTTGTTGATGTTGATGTTTATTTTCTAATTTATCAAGAGCTTCTTGAATAGGTTCTGCATCAACATTACGTAGAAGTTTTCCTACGTATTGGAGCTGGCGACGACGTGCTTCTTTTTGTAAACGTTGAGCAAGGGTTATTGCTTCAAAAATATTTTCTGGTAAGTTAATTTTTGCTAATTTTGCAGGCGCTAAATTTACTAAATTTTCACCAAGTTTTTTTAGAATCTCAGCATCACGTTTTATTTCACTTTTGCTTACCCAAATAATTTCTTCTTGTTCTTCCTCATCCCATAGTTCAATATCTTGAGCCATTTTTTTTGCGCGTTTAGCTTTTCTACTTTTAGCCATGTGTACCTCATTAAATTCAAAAATCGCCACAGTTTAACATATAATTTGTGTGATTAGCGATAGAACTTAAAATAGGCTAGAATACAGAATATCTTAGCTAATTAAATAGGTAGAAAATGAAAACATTAGAGAATCCAACTGTTCTTTTAAAACAACAAGAAAAACAATTGTGTGATGCAGTATCTTATGCATTGGATATTGCAAGTAAAAAAGGTGCAACAGCAGAAGTGGGTGTTACTAAAGTCAATGGATTGTCTGTTTCTGTCCGTATGCAAGATATTGAAAATGTTGAATTTAATAATGATGGTGCATTAGGTATTTCGGTTTACCTTGGTCAGCAAAAAGGGAATGCTTCAACTTCAGATTTAAGTCAGGATGCAATAAAAAAAGCGGTAGATTCAGCGCTAGCAATTGCTAAATATACTTCTCCAGATCCTTGTGCGGGATTAGCTGATGCAGATTTAATGGCGTTTAATGCGCCAGATTTAGCGCTTTATTATCCTGCAGATATTGATGTTGATGCTGCAGTTGAACTTGCTAAGGCTGCAGAAAAAAGTGCTTTAGAATATGACTCAAGAATTGTAAATAGTGAAGGTGCAAGTTTTAATTCTCATAGTGGTATCCGTGTATATGGAAATACTCATGGGATGTTACAAAGCTATTTATCGAGCCGTTATTCTTTGTCATGTTCTATGATTGCAAGTGAAAATGAACAACTAGAAAGAGATTATGAATATACAATTTCAAGAAAACTCAATGAGTTAGAATCTGCTAAATGGGTAGGTGAAAATTGTAGTCATAAAACTATTTCTCATTTAAACCCTCAAAAAATTGCCACACAATCTGTTCCGGTTATTTTTATGAACGATGTGGCTACGGGGTTAATTGGTGCTTTAGCTGGAGCTATTAGTGGTGGCAGTTTGTATCGTAAAGCAAGTTTTTTATTAGACCAATTAGGTGGACAAGTTTTACCGGAGTGGTTTGAAATTCAAGAACGTCCTCATTTGATTGGTGGATTAGCTTCTTCTCCTTTTGATAGTGAAGGGGTCCGAACCCAAGATCGTAATATTATTGAACAAGGAATTTTGCAAACTTATTTGTTAACAAGTTATAGTGCAAAAAAATTAGGAATGAAAAGTACGGGCCATGCTGGAGGCATTCATAATTGGCTGGTTAAACCTAATTTTAATGGTGATTTATCAGCATTATTAAAAGAAATGGGAACTGGATTACTCGTTACTGATTTAATGGGGCAGGGAATTAATCTTGTCACTGGAGATTATTCTCGTGGAGCTTCAGGTTTTTGGGTTGAAAATGGTGAAATTCAATATCCGGTATCGGAAATTACAATTGCAGGTCAGCTTAAAGATATGTTGCGAAATATTGTAGCAGTTGGACAAGATGTAGAGCATCGTTCAAATATTCAAACAGGCTCTATTTTACTAGAACAAATGAAAATTTCAGGAAATTAAAAATATTTTACTAAATAATAATGATTCTCATTGACAAGATTTTATGTTTTGTTAGAATACCTTTGTTTGTTAAGTATTGCAGTTAAAAATGTTTTAGTAGAGTCATTTTTAAGGTACTCCAAACAAGTAGAGTAGAAAGTAAATTCGTTAGGGTAATGAAAAGGTGGAGTTTAAACTCCACCTTTTTTTTTGTTATAATGCTGCTCGCATCAATTATTATCCCTAAAAGGTAGGAAACTTATGAAAAAGCATCACGTTGATACAATGATTTCAGAAGCTGAAGTACGAGATCGTATAAAATTATTAGGTGAAGAAATTACTCAGTTTTATAAAGATCAAGAAGCAGACAGCATAATCGTTGTTGGATTATTGCGTGGTTCATTTATGTTTATGGCTGATTTAGTGCGTGAAATTAATTTACCACTAGAAACTGATTTTATTACAGCTTCTAGCTATGGTTCAGGTATGACAACCAGTCATGATGTTAAAATTAAAAAAGATTTAGATGGGGATATTAAAAATCGGCATGTTTTGATTGTGGAAGATATTATTGATACAGGCTTTACTTTGCAAAAAGTAAAAGAGATCTTAGAATTACGCGAACCTGCATCACTACATATTTGTACATTATTAGATAAACCGTCACGCCGAGAAGTGGAAGTTCCTGTAAATTGGATTGGTTTTGCAATTCCTGATGAATTTGTTGTAGGCTACGGCATTGATTACGCACAACGCTATCGTAACTTAGGATATATCGGTAAAGTGATTTTAGAAGAATAAGTTTTTTAAATTAACTAAAAAAGACAATATTTAAAATATTGTCTTTTTTTATGGAAATTAGAAAGTTTAATTATAAAACATTACTGCTATTATTATTTGCAGTAGTTGTTGCTTTGTTTAGCTTAGCTAAGCCAATAGCACAACTTTTTGTTTGATTTAAAACATCTAACTCTAAAATCTCTTGCTTACTTTTATTTAATGTATTTTTAATTTTAACTAAATTAGTATGAGTTCCAGGTTGTTGTTCAGCTTGGGCTACAAGGGATTCTGCTTGCTTAAATAATTGGATGCATTCTGATGCAACTTTATTTTTTTTAACTTGAGAAGACGTAGCAAAAGCCAGATTAGCATTGCAAATAGTAAAAACTATAAAAGTAGTACAAAGAAGTTTTAGTGATTTCATATTATTTATTATGATTAAAGTGAAAAATATCAAAAAGTAGCCAAAATCTACCAAAAAAATGTAGAAATGTCTAGTTAATATTCAAAAAAACACAAAGCCGTAGAAAAAGTGAGTAATTTAATTAACTTGCTGTTAAAATACTGTGACAAAATAAGTGGAATTGATTTGTATCAAAAAACAATATAAAAGAGTTTTTATATAAAAATTGATTTATATCTAAAAAATACTAAGTCGTTATAAATTTTTATTTTCTAATTATACTTTTATTGTAAAATAAAACTTATTTTGGATTGTCTGTTATGTTCAGATGATTTAAGTGAAGTTTTTGGAATTTACTCTATCATCTGTTCCTAACTTATAAGGCAATGCATATCAAGGTTACTTACGTATTTTTTTTCGTAGGTCTTTGTGGGGGGTGGTTGCGTAGTGATCACCATAAGAAACTTGTAGCCTTTGCAAGGAGTTGGAGATGTTAGATATTGTTGAACTCTCTAGATTGCAGTTTGCATTAACTGCGTTATATCACTTTTTGTTTGTGCCGTTAACATTGGGGCTTTCTTTTATTCTTGTAATAATGGAAACCTTATATGTAGCCACAGGCAAAGAGGTTTATAAAGATATGACTAAGTTTTGGGGTAAATTATTCGGTATTAACTTTGCTCTTGGGGTAACAACTGGTATTACAATGGAATTCCAGTTTGGTACTAACTGGTCATATTATTCTCATTATGTAGGTGACATCTTCGGTGCACCACTAGCAATTGAAGCGCTATTAGCGTTTTTCTTAGAATCTACTTTTGTAGGTTTATTCTTCTTTGGTTGGAAACGTTTATCTAAAGCAAAACATTTATTAGCAACTTATTGTGTAGCCATTGGTTCAAACCTTTCAGCTATGTGGATTTTAGTTGCAAATGGATGGATGCAAAGCCCAGTTGGTTCAACCTTTAACTTTGAAACTATGCGAATGGAAATGACAAGTTTCTTAGACTTATGGTTAAATCATGTTGCTCAAGCTAAATTTTTACATACTGTATCTGCAGGCTATGTTGCGGGCTCAGTTTTTGTATTGGCAATTAGTTCTTACTATATTTTAAAAGGTCGAGATCTTGGTTTTGCAAAACGTTCATTTTCGATAGGCGCTACTTTTGGATTAATCGCAATTATTTCTGCTGTTATTGTTGGTGATGATGCAGGTTTTGAAATTGGTCATGTCCAACCTGTGAAATTAGCCGCGATGGAAGGGGAATGGCATACTCAACCAGCCCCTGCGAATTGGAATGTTCTTATTGTTCCAAATGAAAAAGCGCAAAAAAATGATTTTGAACTTCAAATACCATATTTCGCTGGTATTATTGTTACCCGTTCTTTAGATAAGCAATTCTTAGGTATACATGAATTAGAAGCACAAAATGAAAAACGTATCTATAAAGGTATTGAAGCATATCGCTTACTTGAACAATTAAGAGCTGAGAAAAAAGCAACAGGCCATGTTGATGAGCAATTAAAAGCACAATTTAATGCAGTAAAAGATGATTTAGGTTTTGGTTTATTATTAAAACGTTATACAGACAAAGTTGTTGACGCTACACCTGAACAAATTAAATTAGCTGCTCGTGACACTATTCCAAATGTAGGTCCAACATTTTATGCATTCCGTATAATGATGGCTGCTGCAGGGTTAATTGTTCTTTTAGTTGGTTTTGCATTCCTTCAAACTGTTCGTAATAAAATTGGGTCTAGCCGATTATTACTTGTAGCCCTTTTATGGGGTGTTCCATTACCTTGGATTGCAATTGAAAGTGGTTGGTTCTTAGCTGAATATGGTCGTCAACCTTGGGCAATTTATAATGTTTTACCTGTAGATGTTGCACCATCACACTTAACTACTGGGAATTTATTCTTCTCAATTGGTTTAATTTGTGGCTTATATACAATCTTCTTAATTATCGAAAGTTATTTAATGTTCAAATATGGTCGTCTTGGACCTAGTGCATTAAAAACAGGTCGTTATTATTTCGAGCAATCTAAATAAGTAGGAGTTTTACTATGATTGATTATGAATTTCTCCGCTTTGTTTGGTGGATCTTAATTATTGTCTTACTTATAGGTTTCGCAGTGACTGATGGTTTTGATATGGGTGTTTTAAATCTTCTTCCTTTCGCGGGTAAAAAAGAAGTAGAAAAACGTATCATGATTAATACTATTGCTCCTCACTGGGATGGAAACCAAGTATGGCTATTAACTGCAGGTGGTGCGATGTTTGCTGCGTGGCCTCTTGTTTATGCAGTATCTTTCTCTGGTTTCTTTGTTGCAATGATTTTGGTCTTAGCAGCGTTATTTTTCCGTCCAGTAGGCTTTGAATATCGTGCGAAAATTGACAGTCCTGTATGGCGTACAGCTTGGGATTGGGGATTATTTATCGGTGGTTTTGTTCCTTCTGTTGTTTTTGGTGTTGCATTCGGTAACTTATTACAAGGGGTTCCATTTGAATTCAACGATCTAATGCAAGCAACTTATACAGGCTCATTCTTTGAATTACTTAATCCATTTGCTTTACTTTGTGGAATTTTAAGTTGTGCATTATTAACAACTCAAGGTGCTGCATGGTTACAAATGAAAACAACTGCAGAATTACGTGAACGTAGCCGAGTTATTACTCAATACGGTGCGTTACTTACAGTAATTGTTTTTGTTTTAGCTGGCGCATGGTTATATTTTAAAGATGGCTTTGTTGTAACAAGTGTACTTGATCATAACGGACCATCTTCTCCGTTAGGTAAAGAAGTTATTATTGAGCCAAGAGCTTGGTTTAATAATTATTTTGCTTACCCTGTATTATTTATTTTCCCATTATTAGCTGTATTAGCAGGGATCTTAAATATCTTAGTATCCAAAGCAAATCGTTGTGGTTTAGCATTTTTATTCTCATCACTGACTATTGTAGGTGTGATTTCAACTTGTGGTATCTCAATGTTCCCATTTGTGATGCCTTCAATTACACATCCAGATATGAGTTTATTAATGTGGGATGCAACTTCAAGTAAATTAACCTTAACTTTAATGCTAGGTGTTGCCTTATTCTTCGTAGTTATCTTACTTGCTTATACCATTTGGGCATACATGAAAATGTTTGGTCGTTTGGATGCAAAATATATTGAAGACAGCAGCAATTCTACATATTAAGGAGAGAGCATATGTTATATATTATTTGGTTCTTAGGTGTATTACTTGCAGTAATGCTTAGTGCTATTGTTAATATCACAATAGAAAAAACAGGTAAATTTGACGAGTAATATGTTAAATTCACTTTATAATGTTACAGACAAGGGTTCATTTCGAACCCTTTCATTTATTCTCGCATTAGTATTAACTATTTTTTTCTTTGCTAATATTAATCAATTTGCTACACAGCTTAGAGTAGTTAATCCATTAATTATATTAATGATTATTTGGTCTTTATGTACATTATGGATTCATGGAATTGGTTTTGTTATAAAACTAACCTTCTTTAGGATGTTATTTTTACCTTTATTAGCATATGTTATTACATTTTTAGCGTTAGGGAATAACCTCTTAAATTTAATACATTAATGTAAAAATAAGATATTTATAATAAGCTGTAATATACAATGCCTATGTTTTTTTGAAAACATAGGCATTGCTTGTGTCAGAGAAAAATTTATGCTAAAACACGGCAATAAATTATAATCATTTACAAATTGGAGTAAGCATTAATGAATGCAGAATTAAACTTTTTAGAATTATTTTTAAAAGCGAGTATTGTTGTACAAGGGGTAATTCTTATTTTAATTATCTTTTCTATTTTTTCTTGGAGCATTATTATTCATCGAAGCGGAATTTTACGTAAAGCTTTAAAAGCTAGCAAAGTTTTTGATGAGCGTTTTTGGTCTGGTGAAGATTTATATAAAATTTATAATAATCTAGAAAGTCGTAATCATCAGTTATCAGGAAGCGAACAGATCTTTTATGTCGGATTTAAAGAATTTATTCGTTTAAAACAATCAAGTCCCGATTCCCCAGAATCCATTCTTCAAGGCAGTTCCAGAGCAATGAATTTAGCAATGAATCGTGAAATTGAAGAGCTTGAAACGAACGTTCCTTTTTTAGCGACAGTTGCATCTATTAGTCCTTATATTGGTTTATTTGGAACAGTTTGGGGAATTATGCATGCATTTATGGCATTAAGTGGTGCAAAACAAGCAACATTACAAATGGTAGCGCCAGGAATTGCAGAAGCACTTATTGCAACAGCTATTGGTTTATTTGCAGCAATTCCAGCGGTAATGGCTTATAACCGTTTAAGTTTAAGAATTAATAAACTAGAACAAAATTATGCAAATTTTATTGACGAGTTTACAACTATTCTTCATCGTCAAGTATTTGATAAATCTAAAACATTATAATTATTTGAGAACAAAATTATGTCTTATCATCGACGTCGTCGAGAAATTAAATCTGAAATCAATATCGTACCGTTTTTAGATGTTTTATTGGTGTTATTACTGGTTTTTATGGCTACAGCGCCTGTAATTATGCAAAGCGTAAAAGTCGATTTACCAGAAAGCGTTGAAACTGAAAAATTAACGAATAACATTAGCCCACCAGTTATTTTAGAAGTCACAGCGGAGCAAGTTTATCGGTTGTCAGCTGGAGGTGTTCATCATGATAATTTAACAGCTCAAGAAGTGACAGAGTTAGCAAAAGCAATCTTTGATAAGGATAAGAACACGGTATTCTTAGTTGGTGGAGCTAAAACTGCGCCTTATGAAGCGATTATTAATGCTTTAAATTTATTACGTCAAGCTGGAATTCAATCCGTAGGTTTAATGACAGCTCCAATGGATAATTAGGAGTGATTGTGCGGAAGAAAGAACAAACAAGCTGGAGTGCTGTTTTAATTTCCATCTTACTTCATACATTACTTTTTGGAGGATTAATTGCTTTTTCATTTTTTGAAATTAAAGAAACTCAAACAGGTGGAGAAGAAAAAGGTAACGCAATAGAAGCGGTAATGGTTAATACGGAAGTTGTTCATCAAGCAGTTATAGCTAAACATCAAGCAGCGCTTAAAGCTAAACAAGAGCGTGAAAGTGCCCAGCGTAAAGCAGAAGAAGCAAAAGTCAAAGCAGAACTTGAAGCCCAACGTAAAGTAGCAGAAGCAAAAGTGAAAGCAGAACTTGAAGCCCAACGTAAAGCAGCAGAAGCAAAAGTGAAAGCAGAACTTGAAGCCCAGCGGAAAGCAGCAGAAGCAAAAGTGAAAGCAGAACTTGAAGCCCAGCGGAAAGCAGCAGAAGCAAAAGTGAAAGCAGAACTTGAAGCTCAGCGGAAAGCAGCAGAAGCAAAAGTGAAAGCAGAACTTGAAGCCCAACGTAAGGCAGAAGAGCAAAAAGCAAAAGCTGCGTTAGAGCTAAAACGCAAAGCTGAAGAGGCTAAACTTAAGGCTGAGTTAGAGGCCAAACGTCAAGCAGAAGAGCTTAAGCTACAAAAAGAGCAGCAGTTAAAGCAAAAAATTGAAGAAGAAAAGCGTCAAAAAGAAGAAGCGGAAAAACAGCAAATTGCCTTAGAAAAAAAAATTAAAGAGCAAGAAGAAGCTAAACGTAAAGCTATAGAGAAACGTAAAGCAGAAAAAAGAAGACGTCAACGAGAGGCTCAAGAGGCGAAAAGAAAAGCGGAAGAGCAGGCACAGTTAGATGCGGTGAGAGATTTTGAATTAGGTGATTTATCTTCCGAACTATCAGGATCAAATATTTCTTCTCAAGCTAACAGTATAAGTAAAAAAGGAAATAGTGATACTTTAGGAGATACATATGGTAATGCTATTAAATCAGAATTAAAACGTCGTTTTATTCGAGATCCTAGTTTTGAGAATAAAGTTTGTAATGTAGAAGTCGAACAAGATCGAGAAGGAAATATTATTAATTATTCCAAGGTATCAGGGGCAGAAGATATTTGTGCCATGGCCCTAAGAGCCGTAGCATTAACTAAAAAATTACCCGTAGCGCCAACAGATAGAATTTACAAAAAATATAGAAAATTTTCAGTAGATTTTAAACTTAAGTAAAAGGATCAGAAAATGAAATTAATTTTACGTGTTTTTGTATTATTTAGTTTTCTTATAGCTTCAGTCACACAGATGGCTTTTGCAGAAAGTGAAGTTAGAATTGTTGTTGATGATGGGGTTGATAATGCCCGTCCAATAGCAATAGTACCATTTAAGTGGAATGGTACCGGGGATCAACCTATTGATGTTGCAAAAATTATAAAAGATGATTTACGTAATAGTGGTAAATTTAATCCGATTAATCCAGTTGATATGCCACAACAACCAACATCTTCTAATGAAGTTATTCCTGAAAGTTGGACAAAATTAGGTATTGATGCTGTTGTTGTTGGCCAGATAACACCAAATGATAAGGGCTACGGTATTGCGTTCCAACTTGTGGATACCTTAGGAATTAGTGGGAATCCAGGCTCTGTTTTATTACAAAAACAATACTCAGTAACGAAAAAAGGATTGCGTCTTGGTGTTCACACGATTAGTGATGATATTTTTCTCCAACTGACAGGTATTCGCGGAGCATTTAGAACAAAAATTGCTTATATTGTGCAGAAAGATGGTGGTAACAACCCTTATCAGTTACGGGTAGCAGACTATGATGGGCATAATCAAATGATTGTATATAGTAGTGCTGATCCTTTAATGTCGCCAGCATGGTCTGCAGATGGTAAACGTATTGCTTATGTCACCTTTGAAAATAATAAATCACAACTTGTGATGAAAACATTAACAACAGGGAAACGACAAATATTAGCTTCATTTCCAGGGCATAATGGTGCACCAGCTTTCTCACCTGATGGTACAAAATTAGCTTTTGCTTCTAATAAAGATGGTGTATTAAATATTTATATTTTAAATCTTCAAACAAATGCTATTACCCAACTAACTCACAATAGCGGTAATAATACAGAACCTAGCTGGAGTCCAAATGGAGAGAGTATTATTTTTACTTCGGATAGAACAGGACGCCCTCAAGTTTATAGTATGAGTAGTATTGGCTCTAATGTCACTCAATTAACCTCAAATGGTATGAATTATAGCGGTTCATTAACGCCAGATGGTGAAATATTAGTAATGGTATCAAATGATCATATTGTTACCCGAAATTTAGTGACAGGAGATGAAAAAATGTTAAGTTCAACATTTTTAGATGAAACTCCGAGTATTTCTCCGAATGGACTGATGATTATTTACAGTTCTACTCAAGGGTTAGGAAAGGTGTTACAATTGGTTTCACTGGATGGACGTTTTAAAGCACGTTTACCAGGAAGTGATGGGCAAGTGAAATTCCCTGCTTGGTCCCCTTATTTATATCAACATTAGGAGAAAGTAATGAAAAAAATCGCAAAAATCTTAGCGGTAGCGAGTTCAGTTGCATTATTAGCGGCTTGTGGATCATCAAAACAAGCTGAAGCACCAAAAGCAGAAACATTTGGTGGTCATACAGTTCAAGAATTACAACAAAGCTATAATACAGTATATTTTGGTTTTGATCGTTATAATATTGATGAGCAATATGTACCTTTATTAAATGCACAAGCTGCATATTTAGTTGCAAATCCAGCAACAAATGTAATTGTTCAAGGTTATACGGATGAACGAGGTACACCAGAATATAATATTGCATTAGGACAACGTCGTGCGGATGCGGTTAAGAATTTCTTAGCAACAAATGGTGTTGCTCCAACACAATTACAAACAGTCTCTTATGGTGAAGAAAAACCTGCAGTATTAGGTCATACAGAAGCTGCTTATGCAAAAAATCGTCGTGCGGTATTAGCTTACTAATTAAACGATATTTTTTGAAAAACGGAGGTGATAATTCATTTCCGTTTTTTTATGCTTAAATAATGGCTTTTTTGGGCGTCATTTAAACAAACGATAAAAAAAATGAAAATATTAGTTGCTTATTAAAATAAAATCAGTATTATTAGCCTCCGTTGTCAAGTGATACGGGCCGTTAGCTCAGTCGGTAGAGCAGTGGACTTTTAATCCATTGGTCGAAAGTTCGAATCTTTCACGGCCCACCAATATTATTAATGCACTTCCCTTATATGGGCCGTTAGCTCAGTCGGTAGAGCAGTGGACTTTTAATCCATTGGTCGAAAGTT